>Ga0136643_10002333_pt1 | contig 24452 bp, 10 predicted proteins | sample TergutLab28metaG_FD_96883 | JGI IMG/M metagenome (GOLD analysis project Ga0136643, IMG submission 96883) | Labiotermes labralis P1 segment gut microbial communities from Petit-Saut dam, French Guiana - Lab288 P1 (version 3) (version 3) | ecosystem: Host-associated > Arthropoda: Insects >... | reverse complement strand
GCACTGATACTGGTGCAGAGAGTGACTGTGGAATTATAGGGGAGATGAACATTTAGTATCAGCTATTGCTTGGCACTGATACTGGTGCAGAGAGTGACTGTGGAATTATAGGGGAGATGAACAAAGCTTCTTTGCTTTTAGTGCCATCGAATGAGAAATGTTTCCACATTCCTGCCATTGAATGCTTTTTTTCTCTAAGATGAAGTAAAGTTGTCTCTGTACATCCCATAAGGGCATATGGGGGAGAGGAGTTATGGCTGTGCTGATTCTTAACCTGGGAATTTGATGGAGGTTTGGTCAATTTCATGCCATGGCTGCTCTGCCTCTGGGAAAAGGGGTCCAGGTACCCACTGAATAGGAGGATGGGTGGGCCTCAGACCTGGTCCCTGCTGGGAATCTAACCATAATTTCAGTTCTTTGTCATATGGCCAAGGCACTGTACTGTCTACACGGTCCTGGTTCCTTCTTTTTCCAGTTCACTGCTTACATTCTAAAATGTTGGTATCTTGACTAGGAAATGTGTAACAACAAAGTAAACGTTTTTTAATCCCCTCCCCCAACCCAGTAAAAATTAATGATGCATGAACATTTTTGACTGCCTTGAGATTCTGATGTATTTTAAACCTCCGTGTGAAGTAAATACTAAAGTTCTGGCAAGAACGTCTCTTAAAATGGTTCCACTGATTGGTATATAGTTACATAATTGCACTCTACCAAAACATCGATGGGCGCTATCAACAATGAAAGGAATGAGGGAAATATTTTTATACAAAGTAAGTACAGGCAGCCCTTGACTTTTTGTACATAATAGATTCTCACCCCTAATCCTTCCACTTGCCAAATTCGGACTTCTGTACACAGCTGATGAACAAACATTTTGAACTTCCAAAGAGTGGCACTACAAAACTGGGTCTGAAACTGTATTTTGTGTCTACTAAATGCCAGAAAAGCCAATGTCGGTGGCTATGCGGTCTTGGGGGGGGGGATGGATGTCTGTTGTGAGTGTTGTGTATTGTCAGGTAAAGGTCTCTGTGGTAGGCCAATCACTCGTCCAGAGGAGTAGACTCCAGTTGAAATGTGATGGCACACGGTGACGCGTGGGAGGGGAAGTGAAGGGGAAACTGGCGGATGGAGTGGGTAGCCAGTACCCTTCACACTACCACGGAACATGATGTATCCAGCATTACTGTCATTGATGCGCACACCTCGGCTGCCAGTAGTCGACTGAACTGACGCCCCCGCTGATTTAAATGGACTCGTCCGTTTCGCCGAAAGACAACATCTGGTTTCTGCACATGTGCCATCACATTTCATGTGGCCTCTACTACTGTGTATTGTGTGTCTAAGGTGGGAATTACATGAGACTTCTTTCAACACTACTCACCAGCAGCGAGTCAACTATCCATGCCTATTACATGTAGGAATGTAAAGACTGGGCAATCAGCTAGTATTGTTTTAGTTCATCACTCAACGTCTCAAAGATGAAGTGAAGGATTTTAGTGTTTTATCACAAGGTACTTTACTGGTTGTATAAATTACAATGGGCAAGTGGAGTGTACGCTAGCCAATGAGTAGCGACTAATGATGAACAGACCGCACCTTTACTCACTGGTGAGCAGCGTGTAGAGTAGCCCAGTGTAACGCACTCCTGTGTGTGATCATGAAGCCTTGAAAATGAAGAGGCTTGCGCCCACTAGGGCTGTTCAACCATAAAAAAACAAAATTCCAGATGAGGTACATGAGATGAGTATAATTTGAGGCAAGATAGCTCTGGAAAGTTACTTGTATTGTTTATATTTTGTAACCCATTTGACAACTTTGATGTTGGTGTGGACAGTTGAGTTTTCATGTTTGTTGATTTTGGTGAGACCCTATGTTCTCTGTTGATGGCTATCCTGGCCGTGTATTCTAGTATTGTAATTGGTTGGAAGAAAGCTGACCAACATCATGATGGTAGCAATACGTAATTTGCATGTATAATATGAACACATACTACTATAGAGCGTGGGCCAGGTAGCTCAGTCGGTATAGAGACTGAGCTAGACGGTCCAGGATCGAATCCCGGTGGGGACGAGATTTTCTGCCCGTCCAGACCGGCCCTGGGGCCCACTCAGCCTCCTGTAAAATGGGTACCGGGTCTTTCCCGGGGCTAAAGTGCAGCTGGGGCGTGCTGCTGACCACTCATCCCCTTCTAGTACTGTGGTCATGGAAGAGTAGAGCTATACCTCTACCCACCCTCTGGGCCACACCGGGATCACTTTACTACTATAGAGCAGACATATGAAATAAACACTGTGGCTATGTTTACTAATTGCTTATGAGTTTTGTTGGCCATCTGTTACACAGCCATCAGAATTATTGAGGATATTGGCTCACATGATGGTGGGAACCTTTTACAATTACCTTTGGTTCAATTACTGCATGAATATACTGTAATTGTTGCTACAACTGTTTTGTTTGTTGCCCATAAATAGGGATTTTTATGTACTTTTGAAGCAGCTGAACATAATCCCCATTATAACATTCAAATCCATAGCTCGACTTCCATACATGCTTTCAGGAACGAAATGTGTACAGAAGTTGGGGACTGCCTTGTACTACATAGTTTTTTATGATATGTTTCTGTATCAGATGTTATGTGTCTTTGTTTTGTGAGTTACGTGTATTAAATGCGATGGTAAATGCAACCTCTATGGGGCTGTCTTATCATAAAATTCACATTCTTAAAGAATATAAAAAGTGTCATGTTTCCCAGTGAACCATTACCACTCAAAATTTCAAGACACTGCACCTTAAATAGTACTTGTGTCTCACTAGTCTGAGAGGCCAGGCCTCTACAGCAATTCATATGAACCTTCTTGAAAACTGTTAAGTTGATTCAGAGTTTACTGAAGGCATGATACACTACGGAAAGTGGCTCCTTCCGAATGAGAACATTTCACTTTGAAGGTGTATTGGTAGCTATTTATTCAATCAGTAATGAGTAAATACAATACAAATTATTTAAACAGTTCAGCAATTTGTACAGCTTACTCTGTTACATTAAATGTGATGTTAACATAGTAGAATATCGGTTCACTTAATTACATTGTAGGGGACACGTGTGTGGCGCAGAGAGATGCCGCTTAAAGTTAATAACTAGTACACCTGTAAACGAGACCAAGTCTCAGTTTTCCATAATAGAATGCCTGTGAGTTAAATATTTACTGAATGTGATAAGGCAGAACACAAACTGAGCGCTGTCTTTCAAATACCAATATAAAACATGTTTTTGATCTGTTATTTGAAAATTAGCTCTGTTTGTAGCTGGGCATATGCAGGGTTTTTGGAGTGGGGAAAACATTTCTTGGGTTAATTTACATCAATATAACCAAAAACACATATCCACAGTTGAGTAGTTATGGAGATACTGATGCCAGAAAACTGTGGTCTTCTTTTGGTTGCACATACTTTATCTGTTTAGTTGCGATGCATTCTGTACACTGCATAGGCCTGTCCTCAAGCTGATACCAAAGACAAGATATGCAGAAGCGCATATGCTATGTAATGCACATGGAATGCTGAGGGTGATTTTTATGAAACTTAGTGCAAGTTCTGTAGATGTATGTTGACTGGACTGGGATCCAAAATTCAGTACTTACACTTGTTTAAAATACATCATGTATGGAATGTAGGCCCCTCCCCCCCCCCCACCTCAAAAAAAAGTTCTTTACTAAGCTCCTGCCATCAGCAAATTCAATCAAGCAAGCAATACTGTAAATCAGATTCAGTAAAGTGTTGATATGATAACTAGGTAGAGTGTGTACAAACTCCAACCCTCTTTATGTAACATTTAAGTAGTCTGGGAGAGCATAAACAACACTTCAAGGGGAGGGAACAATTAATTAACATGCTCAATCATGCTGCACAATTCACACTAATGCAGGAGAGAACCATATTTCCTGTTCACACCTGGTGTTAAACCATTATGTGTAGTTCAAGGGCCAACAGAATGGCCTGTTTGAAGTCAAGATTTAATGTCATGTGACTTCTTTTTGTGCTGTGGATGTGCCACAGTAGTATTGCAGAAATGAAAACAAAAGAAACATGACATACGAGGTCTGTCCCAAAAGTAATGAGAATGATTTTTTTGCGCAGCGCAGAAGGGCCAGAAAAGGAAGGTGGGTGTTGAGGCAGGTGGAGGGGGAACCCAGGTATACAGTTTGACCTTCCTCAGTTGAGTCCGCGCCTTTGTAGCAGTCGGTACGTTAGCAAAATGTGTAGTAGTTTTTGTGTCTTGTCAGGGATCAAAACGCAGAGGAGTCTGGAGCAGCATTACGCGATTAAGTTCTATGTGAAACTTGGAAAATCTGGTTCCAAAATGTCTCAGTTGTTGAGGACAGCTTAGGGGGATGCTGTTTTGTCTTTAGCCCATCTTCAGGTGGCACAAGGTGTTCAAGGATGGAAGGGAGAGCGTTGAGGATGAACAGCGCGTAGGGCATCCTTCAACTTCAAGAACTGAGGAAAATGTGGCTCATGTGAAGGCTGTTCTGGATAGGGACCGACATTTGAATGTGCGGTTAATCGCAGAGGAGGAAGGACTACCTAAAACAGACATCCACCGAATCATTATGTAAGATCTGCACATGAGAAAAATTTGTGCGGAACTGGTCCCGAAGAATTTGTCCGATGAACAAAAGGACAATCATGTGTTGGTTTCTCAGAAACTCTTGGATCGTGTGACAAGTGAGCCCGACTTTCTGCGGCGAGTGATAACCGGAAATGAAACTTGGGTTTTTGAGTATGATCCCACAACCTAAAGACAGAGTTCAGAGTGGCACACTTCCCAGTCACCTCAAACAAAGAAGGCCTGAATGAGCAAATCAAGAGTGAAATCCATGCTCATGATTTTTTATTCAAAGAGAGTTGTTCACAATGAGTTTGTGCCACCCAGACAGACTGTGAATCAAACATTTTACCTACAGGTACTCAGGCGTTTGAGAACCAGAGTTGTGCCTGTCTGCCGTGAAACTGCAAACATGTGGTTCCTTCACCATTACAATGCGCCAAGTCACACATAAATCGCTGTGAGAGAATTTTTGGCTCAAAATAATATCACAACACTTTCCCACCCACCGTACAGCCCTGACTTGGCTCCATGCGATTTCTTTTTATTCCCCCATGCTCAAAGGACATCATTTTGGGACAGTTGAAAATGTCCAGGCAGCTGCGACGAGGGCTTTGAACAACATCTCAAGTGAAGACTTCCTCCACTGCTATGAAGAGTGGCAGCAACACTGTAATCGCTGTATTCGATCACAAGGAGTCTATTTTGAAGGGGATAAACTGTAATTGCATGTATGTTCAATTTTTTTTTTAAATCATTCTCATTACTTTTGGGACAGACCATGTAACATGAAGACAAACTTTGACATGTTTTTATAATTATGATGCAGATGCATGAGAATACAGTGCCTGGCAAAATTGTGCCAGTAAGTTACACAAATGTATGGACAGAGCTCGAGTTCACAGTGAACTTTAACTTTGAAATGAACCTTTTTGAAATTAACTTAATTTTGTAATAAAATAAGTGTTAATAAATAAGCTTCATTTCAATTACTTGTCTATTTCGCTTTGTTTACAGAAAATTACAGCTGACAGTGATGTTTCAATCTGTGGTTTAGCCTTATAATAAAACCAACAAAATGCACTAATTTCTCAGATTTATTTTTGGAATAGGACTACATGTTTCTCTGTCCATCTTCAGGAGTCTAGCACTGTACACACAGCAGTAGGTATATGTCACACATGTTATGCTGACTGAAGCAGTCAGCATAACATGTATATATTGCTGTGTGTACAGTGCTAGACTCCTGACGATGGACACAGAAACTGTCCGAAACATGTACAGTCCTATTCCAAAAAATAAATTTGAGAAATTAGTGCATCTTGTTGGTTTTATTATAAGAATATATCACGATGCACTGTCCTCTGAATATCAAACTGTGGTTTAGCATTGCCATTGCTTTGTTCTTAAGGAGTTATAATTGGGACAAACAAGGCAATCTGTCAGCTGACCGTAGGACATGAAACTATTGCCCTGGTTAATGTAAGCAACAATGATAAGTGTGCCTTCAATTATTTTTGGACAGACCATGTCAGAATTTTAAATTCTCAGTGCACCCTCGGGCTGTGTTGTTCCCGAAGGCTGAGAAAACCAAATTTCTAACCCGTCCAGAATTAAGAGTAAACTTTCCTTGTATTTTAAAATACACTAATTTTAATGTTTGTAGGTAAAACATTGGAGGTCAAAGATTTTAAAATGATGGTAGTAAGCATTTGCTGAATTTCATCTGCTTTTAACTTCATAAATTCCATTATGATTGAATTTATCAATTGTGATATGCAAGATCTGAGGTTCTCCCAGCAGTGTTATTGGAGATCCCTTCTTCTAGGATGTTTGCTGCATCCACTGGTAATTGGTGATTTACCAACTGATGAAGGGTAACATCCCAGAATACTTCAATCTTATACTACATTCGTTACTCTCATTCCCAAATATTTGACATTCACATATTTTTCAGAAGTTTTATTGGTTTTCTCTGTAGTATGATATAATGTCAAGACAAGACATTGTTACAGAAACATCATCTGGGTAAGAAGAATCTGCTGTGCTGTGTAATTCAATATATTCTAGATTTGAAGTACATGGCAACAACTCACTTCAGACATATTACCCCTCTATAGGATACAAAATACTTGAGTACTGTAAGTATATCACAAGCCAGTTGTCTTTTATTGGTTAGGTGCTGCAGTTTTCCAGTAAAGGTCATTAGTAAGAGATTACAGGACCAATTTTGATCTCACCTTTTGAAAATTTAAGATTGAATTGCTGTAGAATGTGTGGCATCATTTTGCCACTTCATCTGAGGGCTGCACCTTTGACTTTTTTGCTAAATCAATCTTAAAGTTGTCTGGTTCTGCCTTCCTCTTCATCATAGCACTCCTGTCCCTGTCTTCTTCTTGTCCAGGAGCAGTAACATCACTGCTTATTACTGTTGAGGTCCTTAATTTCCTTCGACTTACACGGCCTTCCGCCTCAGCAGATCCTACTGGCAACATGTTCCTGGCAACTCTGCCCTCTACCTCATGGCTGGTCCCTGCCTCTGTGATGGCTCCGCTCTCCTCACGTGCACGGCTGAGTTCAGCAGTGAGGTCAGCGAACTTATGATCCCACTCTTCTAGATGTCTCTTAAGCTCTGCAATCTGTGTGTCTTGCTCAGTCAGTTTGTTTGCTTGTTCTGCCAATTTTGCATCCTGCTCAGTCAACTTTGCTTGCTGTTGCACAATCTTTGCTGACTGCACCATTAACTGTGCACTGTGTCGCTTCAACTGTGGAGGAATAATGTTATTCACACATCCACTGTCTCTGTTAATATGACTGACTGCTTAAGTGTAAAGGTTACTAATATGCTGCTTTACATTTTGGATCTCAATTGGGAAACAGTTTTTCCTCAGCCCTTTGAGATAAATGGGAGGTGGAAAAGCATAGTATAGTGACTAGGCTACAGGCTGGACAATCTGGGGTTTGAATCCCAGCAGGAGCAAGAGATTTTTCCCTTCTCCAAAACATCCAGACAGTCTGTGGTGCCCACCCACCCTCCTATGCAATGGGTGCCTGGGGCTCTTTCTTCAGGGATACAGTGGCCAGGACATGACACTGTCCGCTCACTGCCATCCAGTGCCAAGTTTAATAATGGGTGGACGTATACCTCCGCTCCCCATATATGAGCCCATGGCATGTATAGAGATGACTCTCTTTTACCCAAAAGAAAACATTACATTTTTACTTTTTGTTTACCTTCTGAAAAATTACAGGATATACTGTAGCATTTTAATGAGGGTTCATATGTTCAGGCTATTTTTGAAATATCTGGTACATGAACACAATTTCCTTGATTTCCACGAAATTTTAATCTGAAAAGAATGAACTTGTGACCAAAATACTGGTACTAATGTTGGTAACACAGTTGACCCCCATATTTAATGAGACTGCTGCTACAGCAATACACTAAGAAGGATTATTACTGTGTCCCATATCCTTCCATCCCAGATCATCTTACTACGCTACTGGACACTACACAATCTGTACGGTACACACAGTATCATTAAATAAAATATAAAAGTTAAATCAACTTACTTTCAAAGTAAGATTACCAACAGTCCTCTTGAGGCACCCAACAGATGCTTTGTTCTGTTTTGTTCTGCTATGGATCTTGCTGAATTCTATACGCAGCTTCTCCTGACCAAGTATGCGAGGTGTGGATGCGCCACTCATCAAACAGGACCCTACAGACATTGCATCCATATGACATTTTCTTGGAGCAACAGTCATAATAATACTGGCACTTCTGTTCCCTGTACCTGTCATGGAGTATGATGTATGAGCAGATGACGATGTCAAATTGTGTTTCAGCAGTGGTACAATCTTCTCATCAAAATGTTCCATGGCCATAGAGGAAATGTCTCTCAACTCCTGTAGAACTTCATGCGCTCTAGGAGTTTCAGAATCCTTAAGTCTGCGAAGTACTCGAAAAATTTCATCAATTACCTGTAAATATTGTGTTACATGAATGTATTAGCACTAGAAATGAGCACTAGCTTCATAGAACAGATTTTCAGAGAGTTGTTTGCTGTGTTGGCATTAAATTGTTCAACAGTCTTCCTCATAGGTTTAAAAGTATTACGGATAAATAGCAGGGGCCCGACCCAGTTCCATCAGTGGGAGGGTTCAACTAGAGAGCGATGGGAAGACAGTGATAGCTACATCATGGGCTGGGCTGCAGTACAGTTTAAAAGACTGTGTGTATCTGTTTACCTTTTCTAGCAATGCAAACACTGGAATTTTGACCACCATTTTTATCTAGCTGTTATCAAACCCAGGTTTATCAATATTTTTATTTAAGTAGTTACAATTTTATATTAAACATTAACAAGAACAGTGTGAATTCTTCAGAGGGTATATATTTTTCACAAGTAACTCTTGCCCCAAAGACAGATTAAGAACTTAGGTGGTGCAAGACCTCACTTCCTAAGTAATCATCAAGCAGAATACAAACTTATGTGAGAAAATTTAACCCTGCTACATATGCTATACGTAAGTGGTTGAGTGGCTGTGCTAAAAAGAGAGGCTCTATTGTCCCTTCTCATGAATCATTTAGTAATCCTAGTCCCAGCTATACCATATCAAAGTCCCATGAGCCACCACTGATAAATGATGTCCAATATTTTCACATATAGCAGCGAGACTGTTTTGTGCAAGGCAGATTGAAGTGTGTTGATAATTATCTCCTGATGTGTCTAGCTTGTAAATTAAATGCGAAGGCACGTTCCTTACGAAGCATGTTTCTGTCCTTGTTTTGAAAAAAGCCCACAATCGTGTATTATGTGGGACTGGTCTGTGTGTGAACAGAGTTACAAGACACTGTGCATACTCCACCCTCATGTTGAAGTGTCTTATAGAAGACTAGTCCTGAAGATGGAAACTGCATTGTCCATAATAAGTTACTGACTGCCTACTACAATATTTCAGTGTCATTAAATAAATTGCATTTTGAACTTAAAGTAAAAATGCTGCACAAGGAACAACCATAATTTAAAAACATGTAATGGTACTCACCTTCCCTGGAATGAAGCAACAGAGGCCAGCATCAATATATTTTGTGAATGTCATGGCAAGAATAGATAGACGTGTTTCTATAGCTGTTAGAATGTCACAATGTCGTGCTAACGGATGACATCGTCTTTCTGATTCACGACGAGGAAGCTGTGATTTCACAGCCTTCAGACAATGTCTGTGGTGTTTCTCCACGAGTATAAAGCCCTTGTTTAACAGCTGTTTACACAATGTATCAAACTGCCTGCAGATCTAGAAGACAACCCACAGAAATCAGTATGAGATGTAGTAATAATGGTAAGATTGTTATTAGGATACAGCTTTCTTACCATATCACATAACGTTAATAACAAACAGCCCAGAGCACGTAAATTATTTCTGTGATTTTATGGTGCCATCGGTGTCTCAGGAATAATGCTGACGGTTGTATGATCGGGGAATGGCATGAAAAGCGGGTGAGGCCTAGTCATGCAAATCTGCCAGCGTTTGCCTTAAAGAACTGAATAAAACCACACAACCTGTCGGTTTCGACAATATCACACACAAAAAAATACAAACTTCAAGCTCACCAGTTTGTAGGACACACTTTAAATCCACAACTGCTCAAATATGAAGCTGCAGCGCTACCCACCCAGGTCATGCAAGTAAGTGTAAATAACATGTATTATCTAATTTCATGAAGAATTCTTATTCGTGAGGAAAACCACAAACCAACTGTAACACGAAAGATCAGATGGGGTGTGGCAAGTCATCCCATCCCCAGTATCTGGTGCCAATAAATCAGTAACCATATGTGCACTACATCCAAACCAATTTCCCCAGTTGAAACAAGCTGGTCAGACCCACAAAACTACAACCGAAAATAAGAGATTACAATTTGTGCTTGAATTCTTCTGGCATCAAGACTGGGGTGTGATTTTCTTTTTCGCAGGGTGAATGTTTCATAACAAAGGGTCAATCAGTCAACCATACATTTTTCTTCACGACGAAGCGCTGACCACATTATTAAACTTTACTGCGTGGTTGGCGATTAATCGTTAAACTAAGCTATGGGAGAGGATGCGAAACAGGATTGGAATAAAAATCCAAAAACAGTAATCTACATATACGTACAATTCTGTATCTAGCAATATCGTCATAGGTTAAGTACGACAATATCTTCTCTAGTACGATATCTGGTAAATTTAAGAGCTCCAACATTATTACAACACAACAATACGCATTCAATCACTTTACGTGTACCAGACACCACCTTCGTCCGTCAATGACTATGTTGTCTGTGACTATTACCACCCATGGACCATGGTTACAAAAGATATCTTTACCCCAAAACCTTTTCCTGATCACGGATGAGACTATCTTTCAAAAATTTTCCATAAGCCCTATTGGTAATTAATCGATCCATAGAAATGATTACCGACATTTCGGAGGAGTGGTTGTTTGCATGTCCATGATCAAGCTCCTGGATACCTTACCCTAAGTACTAGTAGCCACCGTCTCAGTAAATTTGTATTTTATTATCATTATCATTATGGATATATATTTAATTTCGCATTGTGCTGTCGTTACTTCATGAATTTAAGCAATGGTATATTTACAACATACATGTTATATTTACAACATTTCGAATTAAGAAAACGTCTTTTATAAATGAGAGCTTTTCCGGAAAAATCTAGGATATGTTTATTTCTGTGTTTCTGCTAATCATAGAATCCTTAATTGTAGGCAGTTTTGTTTACCGCAACATTTAAAATATCATACTGTGTAAAATTTGAGGATTTTGCAGTGCTCTTCATTGTTGTGTTGTCAGTCTAAACCACGGAGATAGATCATGTCGTTCACCGCGAGATCCTCGCGTTCCAGTTTTGTCAGTTGTGTTCTGGAAACTGTAAATTCATATTATTTTCTAATTCTGCATTTTACAGATTTCGCAGAACATGTTCCAGCAGCCCTAGTTCGGTTCCAAGATTACTGTCACAGTTGATCATTATGGGATGCTCATATGCATCAGTACAATCTACAACCGTGACGTGAAAATACAGTACTCTCTGACAATTAAATAGACGTGCCCACCGTACTAGTGCTGACCTCTAACGAATATTTGGGACGGTTAGGACGCTTCCTTCACCCATTATTCCACATTCAGTTTCAACATGGCGTTTAATGGAGAAGGACCACTTATCAAGCGGCAGCGAACTGAAGCAGAATCCGGCCAGCACAGGGTAAGTTGCTTAGAAGTCTTGTATCGTGTGTTGGATGTACAAAAACGTTTGGTGTGGTATATTATAGAGCGTCTTGGTTTATCGTTAGCTGGGTAGCTCATTGGCGTCGTGTGATTCCGGCGCCATTAATTGTGTAATCTGCTGTCGTGTTTGAGAAATGTTTTTCATTGCCGCCAGCGTTTATGAGATAGGAGTCACATTATTGTAATATTTGTAGATGTAGATTGTATTCCTCTCACGAATTACGCATTCATTTCTTAGCAAAATATAGAAGTTTGTGGTACATGACCGTACAGGTAGTGAAGGACGTGATGCCTCTTTGTGCAATTATGGTTCATATTGTCTCAAGTTGCAATGCCGTAAGATCCAGTAGGTTAGTATCATACTTTCAGAGGAACATCCATGCGACGCCTTTAGGGTAGAAACCCACAAATTCATGTCAGTATAAGGATCCGTTAAGTAAGCAATTGTGGTAAATGCATACTTAGTAACGCGCGTCGCATGGCGGACCGTGCGACGTAGGTTGTAATGTCCACCTCGCTCGGTTAACATTATTACCAGGGTGTAAGAATAGGTTCCAGCATAACAGTTTCTGTGATGTAATTTAATAAGCTGAGCACTTTTCACAGGATAGCTCTTCTGCTCAGTAGTATAAGAACTGTGTGTTTGTAATATACCCACGGTGGTTTTATTACATGATGCATAAGCCAACCGTAATTGCTGAAGTAGTCTGAGCCCGCTCTTTATACAAGCATGTGCGCTGTGTCATAATTTGGAAACCGCTGTGTGTGTGTATGTATGTAAGATATTCACTTCCCCATAATGTAACCAGGACGTTCTGTGTGTACCACCGTGGATTGTTGTGTGGAAGTATGTTCCAATTGTAATTTGCATTGTAGCCGTTAAGTCTTCTTCCTGCATCTGTATAACAGCAATTAGTGATTATTCTTATAATTTTTAATTTCTTGCAAAGAATGTGGATTGTTCATGCCAACTCCGTATTTCAGTGTACCCTACAAAAAATAATGACATATTTTCAAATCTGAAGAGCCAGGAGGCCACAGTTTGCAAATTATCAACCATTTTTCTGAATACTTTGTTTAGGGTATTTATTGAGCAGGTTGTATTGGCTGTAGCACTGTTCTGCAAGTCCCATGATATCTTGGAAGAATGGTATAAGAATTAACCTGTTGGAGTTATCGTGTCCTTGAGAAACTTAGCCCATATGGTTTTGTGCATGCTCATTTCACACCAGATTCTGACCTAAGGTTATTCTGGTTCATGTAAGTTGTGACTCATCCAAGAAAAGCACAAGTTCTGTATTAAGAAGTCCATTGGTTGCTGGTTCTTAAAACCACTTGCATTGGTAGTTAGTTGTTTTGTTGTTTGTGGGAAAGAAGTGGTGTGTGGTTTTGCTTTTGTATGGGTTTAGTTTTGAAAGTTTTGTTGACCTGTGAGCTGAGGATTTAAGACCCTAGTTTGGGCAGGCAACTGGTTCATATATTTTCAGGAGCAGATTTTTGTAATGGTGAGTAAATCTTGGAAACATCTATCTGCCCTAAGTTATGGTTTTATGGTTGAGTTAACCGTTTGTGTTAGTATTGCCAGAGGAAATCAGATAGGATGTTTTGGAGGTTTAGGAAGGTACATTTTCATTTTTTAAATACGTTTGAATTGCCATTTGCAGTAACTGCACACGCGTGAGGCACACATACAGGGGATAGACAAAATAGTTGAAACACTAGACAGTATATGAATAAAACTGTTTGTGTTGGTTTCACTGAACAAACATTAGTTATGAGTATCATTATTCTTTCCTTTGTTTGCACTGTGTAGTGCCAGTTCTCCATTTCGGATCGTGTTTAGTAACAGTTTGTATGAAAGTACTGCAAAATGAGTGACTTGTCAGATTTTCAGAGAGGGTAGATTGTTTGTGTGAATTTAGCTGGAGCATATGTAACCAAAGCAGCCAATTTATTAAGTGTGTCCAGAGTAGCAGTTTGTAAGGTTATGATGGAATTCACAAATCATGGGGAGACATCAGCGAAGAGGAATAGTGGCCAAAAACCAAACCAAGTGAAATGGAATGCTATACATTGAAGAGGATTTTGTCTAAACCGTGGAACTGCTGCAGCAAAGGAGGCAGCAGGACTCATTATTAATCAATCTTCACCTTGGTTCCACAAAAACAATCCATTGAGAGTTTCACAATTCCAACATCCATGGTAGAGTTGCAATTGCTAATCCTCTGATTATTGAAATCTACGCTAAAAGGGGAAAAATATGGTGTGATGTTCATAACACCTGGATGTCTAATAATATGAAATATGTAATATGGTTACATGAGTCATCCTTCATGTTCCCAACATCAGGCTGGGTTTGTTTGGAGATTGCCCAAGGAAGCCTGTAATTCTGAATGCCTGGTTCCATAAAGAATGAATATACAAATGAATGACGACACCCAACACAATTTTTATATCAGTATCTACATGTTTTGACCTCGCGAGGTCATCGGGCTAGCATTAGAATATTCTTAAAAACAAAGTAAAGTTTGCATTTTCTGGTAATTAGATCTTATTTTTTACACAATATTGTCACATTCTGCAGTGCTTTTTTTAATACGTTTAGTAAATTTTTTAATGAATGAAGAGGTAAAAAGGTAAAATGTATAAGACTGTTGAAATTAGATGTAGCAGGTGTTATTGAGGCCTTTGGCATAGTCAGGTTTACAATATCTTATTCTGCAGTATGTTGGGGACTGGGCAGTGTTCTCGCACTCAGATGGTGGAGTATGGTGATGAAGTTGAGGCCACTTGAACTGTGGTTTGTCTTATTCACACCCCAGTTTGAGGCATATGACACACAGTGTGATGTGTAACTTTAAAGTTGGCTGGCCCCATGGAGGTTGATCTGTGATAATGTGGGTAGCAATATCTTGATATTCTGCTGGTCCTATAATTACTCTGAATCATCGTATTACTGCCTGTGTCAGTGTGGACATCTTACGCGACCAGGTGCATCCTGGTTAAGATGTTTCCTAACAGTGATGCAGTTTTTCAAGATGACAATTTGCCCATTCACACAGCCAGAAGTGTTCCATCTTGAATTGAGGAGGATGAAGATGCACTTCATCATCTTCCATGACCATCACACTTGTCTGACTTAAATATCATTGAACCACTGTGGTCAGTTTTATAGAGTAGGTTGAGAAGCAGATTCACTCCTCCATCATCTCTCAAGCAACTATAAGAGTGGTACGGTATTCTGCTAGACTATGCAGAACTTGCATTGGTCTGTTCCAAGAAGGATACAACTGTGTTACAGGCAAATGGTGGTCCAGCTCCGTATTAATAGAGAAATGTGTTTATTCGACAATTGCTTCCATTGTGTTGTCCATCCACTGTATCTCAGACTGCATGTGTACTGGCCACATGTTGACATGTTAGCTTGATTTGTAGATGTTCATAGTAATTTGTTTATGTGTGCTGTGAACCAAAACTAACACTAAGTTTTATATGAAAAATTAGTGTTATTTGACCTAAATAACAAACTCCATGATGTGCTGAGGAAGATATTTGTGCCTAAGAGGCACATGGTATCAGGAGACTGAGGGAGGTTATGTAGGGAGCTTCATTGATCTGTACTCCGAAGTAAATAGACAATTTACGTGTCACACCCTTTGAGACAAATGATTTAATTTTATGTGTTCCATGTATGTAAACACTATGGAATCTGGAAGTGTGCATTGCATCTTGTGACTCAAATTACAAAAATAGGCCTGAAGATGACTAATCTATAGTCGAAACATGTAGCCTATGTAAAGTACCTTGAGTAATATAGTAGTTGTGCTGACTTACACTATTTAATATCATATTAAATAAAGAGAAGTTGATAAAATAGAGAATAGATGGGTGGTGTATGTGGCATGTATGGGGGGAGATATTTGTTTGTGTCAAGTCCATTTGTGTGAAACATGTAATGTAGTGTTATGCAGCCATGTTTTCTTTGCATACACAGCAAAATGTGTGGTTTGGGCACAGGGAGTTCAACATTTGTTTTGGGGCAGGGTACCAGATGAATCAATTCTATCCTATTGATATGTTCCTTATTAATATCTGACCCTCTTTTTCTAGGTTTCACCAAGTTGTCTGTTTTCCTTCAGGCTTTCAGACAACATTTTTGCGGAATTTATGGCTCTTATTAATGTTGGCGACCAACACTGATTCACCTGACCTGTGGGTGGGACCCACATTTTAAAAACAAAAAACCGTGACACTTAATATTTAATTGGCGGCATGAGGGGTGCACACCTTAAAAAATAATTATTTGATGGTTTTACTACGAGATAATTGAGATGAAAAATTGACATGCAGGCACAAAAATTAAATATATAGTAAATATAATAATAGTAAATAATAGTGGCGTCCCCAACCGAATTCTTCGGATCACCGGGACCTAGCACTTGAAAACGCATAACATTGGGACTGCCACGGGTAAACCTGGACGGCTGGGGTCGATACCCCCCAGTCGCCATTTTCCCCACGAGTCGCAGGCCACACGGGTTGCCTTTTCACTGTCATTGTCTGAAAGGGACTTGTAAGATTTCTATGATAAATTCGTCCGTCTTTGTGAATGGAGTCATACTTGACGCCAAACGGGCTATTAGCAAGCGGGGCTTTTGTGTTTAAAAATGATGTGCGTTGGGATTTGATTGTTATTCAGAGCGGTTTAGGCTAGGAATTGCTTTGTTAGTGCAACACTGGATAGCCTGTGGGGTAGGGGGTGGTGGTGGTGGTGAGATACTGAGTTGGCGGAACGAACGCTATCATATGCTGAATTTTAAAAATGCATGACAAGAGAGCATTGCTTGCCATACATTTAAGTTTCACTGGTTTGTTTGTGTATCTGTGAATTAGGCCATCATTTGATCTTGTTTGTGTCGATGCTGGGCGATCTGACCATCATGCGTTGTTTGGTGTATTTTTGAATGTCGTTGCCAGTTGACCTACACAGGCCGACAATTATGTAATGAGACTGAGGTTATAAAACTGGAACAAAAGACTTGAGTGCTATCTGTATTTTATTCAAAGTACATCCCTTCTGCAGCGATACACCGAGTGGCGCGATCTAACAAAGACTGGAAGGACCTCTGCACGTCTTCTTGTGGCATGGCCCGAAGACTCGATGTCAGAGCTGCTTGGATGTCTTGAACATCTTCAAACAGGCGCCCTTTCAATTGTAACTTCAGTTTGGGGAACAGAAAATAATCGCAGGGGGATAAATCAGGGGAGTAGGGCGGATGATGGAGCACGCACACTTGTTTTCGGGCTAAAAATTCTTGTACAGCAACTGCCCGGTGAACCGGTACATTGTCGTGAAGAAGAAACCAACTGCCTGGTGATGAGTACTCGGGCCGGACACTGCGAATCTTCTTCCATAGGCGTTCCAGAACACTCAAAAACTTCCAGTGACAGTTTGTCCCTCAGGAACAAACTCGTGGTGAATAATTCCCTTGCTGTCTTAGAAACACACAAGCATTCTCTTCACTTTTGACTTTTGAAGACGAACTTTTTTGCCTTTTGCTGATGCTGGTGACTTCCATTCAGCACTTGACGTTTAGTTGTGGGATCATAGCGAAAACACCAAGTTTCATCCTCTGCTACAATCGAATTCAAGAAATTTTTAATGTACGAGCAGTTTTAATGATGTCTTGCGCACTGAACACGCTCGTGTCTTTGATCATGAGACAATGCATGCGATACATACCGGGGCGCGAGCTTCCTCTTGCCCAAGTCTTCCACCAAGATTTGACGAATCGTCTCCCTGTTAACACCAAACTCATCAGCCATCATTCTCAAAGTCACACAACTTTTTTTTTTTGTATTCATTTTCTCACTTTGGCAACGAGTCCCTCGTTACGAACAGAAAATGGACGCACAGGCCAGGCTTCATCTTAAATCGTTTCCACACCACTTTTGAATCGTGCATACCACCTGAATATCTGTGCAGGAGATAAACAATTGTCACCGTACACTTGTCTCATCAATTCCAGAGTCGCTGCAGTTTTCCCGAGTTTAAAACAGAATTTAATGTTCGCGCTCTGCTCCATGCCGCTACTGTGACCACGTCCTCTCGCTGCCTGCACAACATGGCGCCGTATTTCCCGTCATGCTCAGCGTGGGGCGTTGCGGTGTTGCCAGATTACAGATAAAGGCTTGTCACACGGATGGCACGCATTGCTTCATAGATAGCACTTCTATCTTGGTCAAAATAAAATCATTCTCATTAAATAATTGTCGGACTGTGTATGTAGTGTGTTCATACTTGTTTTTTTTTTCCCCGTAGTATCAGAATCGTTGTCCAGAAATTTGACAAACTGGAATGCCCGCATCAAAGGGTTTCTCGTCTGTGTGGCGCATTTTCTGAATTTGGAGTGACGTCATAACGTCTTTGTACTCGCAGTAATTACACGCTTGTCGCTTCAGTGTTTGTGTGGTATAGCAGTCCCTTTGCTCCCCATTCCAAGGCCTTTGTTAGTATAGCATGGTAATGTGTTAACCCTGTACGCTAGTGGCATTTCACAGAGGGAGTGTTTTGAATACCTTGTAAGGAAATTACATTTTATTGCACGGATTTGTGGATCAGATATGTTTTCGACATGAAAGTTCTTGCTGCTTTCAACAAATTTTGTCAGAAAGGGAAAGCAGTCATGCCTGCCCAGACATTCCTGAGAGGGTGGGATTGGGTTGAACCTGTGAGCCCGTTATGACAGGCATGGCTGTATCATCAGCTAAGCTAATCGATTTGATGTTACAGACACGAGCGTGGGGGGGAGGGAGGTGTGGCAGTCTTGTATGTTGCGGGTTAAGTCGGTGGAAGAGATCGTTGCATGAACGCTGATGTTGGCCCACTTTGTCAAGCATTCCATGCAGAGTACGCCGATCCCAGTGGGAGGTCTGCGGCCGCTCGCCAGCTGAGATTGTGGGTTCGAATCCCACCGAGCGAATGGATATCTGTCGTGAGTGTTGTGTGTTAGGTGGAGATCTGCGACGAGCTAATACCTCGTCCAGAGGAGTTCTACCGATCGTGGTGCGTCGTCTTGTGTGATATAGAAACCTCGTGAATGAGAAGGCTGTGTCCCAGTGGGGGCCGTCGCGCCAGAAGCAAACAATATGCAGAGTACCGTTAGCTTCTTGAGGACTCGGTTCCATATATACATATTAATGTGTTTATATGTATACACACACATGTATATATAAAAAGGTAAATTGATCCCGTTACATGCCCGGTGTGGCCCAGAGAGTGGGTAGAGGTATAGCTCTACTCTTCCATGACCGCGGCACTAGAAGGGGGTGGGTGGTCAGCAGCACGCCCCGGCCGCACTTTAACCACGGGAAAGACCCGGTGCCCATTTTACAGGAGGCTGGGTGGGCCCCAGGGCCGGTCCGGACGGGCGGAAAATCTCGTCCCCACCGGGATTCTATCCCTGACCGTCCAGCCCGTAGTCAGACGCTATACCGACTGAGCTACCCGGCCCACACACACACACACACGCACACACACAGAGTGTTTCGCACAAGGTACTTGATACAATGTTTCGTAACAGAAAGGTGTTTGAAGTGACTTTTGCGCCACTGTTTATAAACCGACACCAGCTCCGAGCAACATGAATCCAGTACGAACAGCGAAGGTAATGCTCAAGTGATAACCACACCATAACGGTGTGCTGGGGAGTGGACATCCATCTCCATGCTTGCTTACCCGATTCACTAGGCGAGGTACGTCAGCTTGACCAATTTTCTTAGGCGTTTACAGGTTTCGAGGTAATTTTAGGTAAGCCAACGAACGTGACGTAATTGTTGATGTATAGCTTTTAAACAGGCATTTTTTTTGGTTTAGTAGACTTTGGTTCCTGGTGTAAGTTCAGTGTTCATGTAAACTAACCAGCCTGAAAGTGAAGGCAGGTGTGCCAGACTTCATTTTTGTGAAAACTCCAGATCTGAAGACGTTCCGGAATGAAACTGTGGAGTCAGCGTTCGAGCGACCCAACACTCTGCCTTCAACCTGGGCGTTCTTATAATTACTAGCATTAGCAGCATATGCCATTGTATATTATACAGGGAAACAGAAATTTACGGACTGACAGTAATATAGGAACTAGAATCCGGCAGATATCAACGATTACAGGTCCGAAATCCATTTTACAAAACTGTCATATTGATAATACAATGTCGGGTTATATTTTAGACATGATATAGTGATGCAAGATTTGCACGTGCGATTGAATCCGGGATCGCTGCCGCAAAAACACCGTTCAGCAAGACGATTTTTTTTTCCATCAGCAAATTAGACTTAAATTTCAGAAAGAAACTAGCGAAGTACTACATTTGGAGCATAGCTTTGTATGGTGCTTACACTTGGAGACTTAGGAAAGTAGGTGAGAAATACCTGGAAAGTTCTGAAATGTGATGCTAGGGAAGGATGGAGAAGAGTTGGACGAATAGTGTGAAATATAAAATATTAATAGTCATGGAGGAAAGGAATATCTTGCAACCAGTTAAAAATAAAGAAGGAAGGCCAACTGCATTGGTCATATCTTGTTACGAACTATCGTTTTAAAACACATTATTGAAGGAAAGATCGAAGGAAGAAGTGACGGTAAGACGAGGAAAAGACGTAAGCAGTTATCGAATGACCTTAAAGGAAAAGAGAGGATTCTGTAAATTGAAAGCGGAAGCACTAGATCGTACTCTTTAGAGAACTCGTGGTAGAGGCACTGGGTCCGTCGTAAGACAGCGGAGTGTTGACTGCATGTTTCGGCCACTAAATAACCATTTTCAAGAGAGGGGTATATTGGAATTAACGTAAAATGCTGTTTACTATCCGAAATATGGTGGTCACAGTATTAGTTTAATGACTGATAGCTATATTAATAATTGTCCCACGAGATTTATTATTCTGCAAGTTCACTCTACATGTTTCGGGTGTCAACCACACTCATCTTCAGGAGTACACGAAACGGTAACTACAGTCTCCAGTACTGGTCATATTTGTTGTGCAGCTACGTCCCTCCAACGTGGCCACGTTGGAGGGAGGTAGCTGCAGTAACGGAGGCTGTAGTTACAGTTTTGTGTACTCATGATGGGTGTGTTGACACCCGAAACATGTAGTGTGAACTCGCAGAATAGTAAATAGACTTTGTGTTGTATCTCGTTGGACAGTTATTAATATAGATCAGCGATGCAAGGAACCATAAACATAAGAGTGATAGCTGTTTAAATTGGTTTTCACGTTTGTACTATTTTTATGTGTGTATAACGCAGTGAAATGCATCAAACAGGTGTTCGAGGAGCAGGCAGGTTGGACGTTTACTAGAACCTGACACCAAACACCGGTGTGTTGAACGAGACCATTCGCAGGTGACACTACAGGGGTGCTGACAAGTCCTTAGCCCGATGGGGAAGGAAACAAGCTAATGTTTCTGTCAGAATGGCGTGAATTTCCTTCGGCGCCTTGCCTTGCAGGAAAAAAAAAAACTTGATGACATCTCACGTCTCGATGTTGTTGAAATCGCGCGCGTTTCTGACATGCTTCCGAGCTTGTTTCCTTCCTGGTCGGGCTAAGGACTTATCAGCACCCCGGTATTTGCTTGCAGCCAATTTTATGCCACACGAATATTACCAGAGTGGTCTGTTGGCGATTGATCGTATCCTGTGCGTGCTTCAAATACTGCAAGGTACAAAGTTGGTAATTTGTCATTGTGGTGTAATGCTCGTAATTGGTAATGTAGGAGGGAACTCTATTTTACATGGGCAACATTGCTTCTGACAGAATTTTTTTAGCACATTGTCCCTTTTTTTTTTGGTTCCGACCCGCCGAAATAACGCGCCAATCTTGAGTTTCAAATAAAAGGGGACAGCATTGTTTGTCATTCTTGGTTACCGGTTGTCGGCTGTCGGGGTGATGGTTTGGTTGCGTTTGTTGTGGCTCGTAGTGACATGCCTGTTTGGTTTGTTCGCGTGTCGGTTGCCGCTGCTGCGTAGGTTTTTGAAACACGCGGACGTGTTCATTCGTGTTTCAAGTTCGTCTATCAAGTCCGAAGTCGGACTGTCGTGTTCGCGATTTTCTAGGTTTGGAAGAATTCCTGTTAGCGGTGTGCGTTCGTTTGTCCAGATATATTTACGTTTTGTAAGCAGCTTCTAGATGACTTTATAGCCGATATAGGGTGTAAGTCTTTTATTAAGAGACAAAATGGCACATTTAAAGCCTAGGTCAGAACTGTTTAAAAAATTTGCTGGTTTGGTTTATGATGAGGGAGAAATTGGAGAGTGTCAGTATTACAGCTTACAGGGGAAGAGAGTTTTATGGCAGGTGTAGCAAGCTAACAGTTTCCATTTTGTCAGAATCAAGTGTATGGGGTAAGAAAAGTTGGAAAGAAAAAAAGAAAGGAACACTGATTTTGAAAACCTTGACAGCTTCTGGGACTCTTTAAATCGTGTGGGGAAGATTTACAATGTTAGGCAAGCTTGGACTCTAAAGAAATTAGTGAGACGCGTGAAAGGAGTTCACTCCGGCGACAACAGTGGAAGAATGTTACTTAGATAGAAGCCAGTGGGGTTAACATATTCAAAATTCTGACTTTTGGACCTATTAGGGAGCAGCGAAATTTAACATTCGACCAACTGGGTACAGTAAGGGATTTTAAGATTGGGGTGAACTTAAAACTTGCGAGTTTTGGGAAACCTAACGGAAAGAAGTCTGTTCTGTAACTCGGAAGTGACAAGTTGTCCTCGCGTACCAAAGCTAACAGTGGATACCTTTTCAAGGGCGCGTTAATATGCAGCGATCTGTAAATGCTAACATCAGTAATTAAAATAACATCAGTAGTGACAAGTGTTAATAATGTCACTGCCCGCCACTTAGACCACTTAGAATTCCTTGAGAAAAAGACATGCCTACCGATTGAATAGCCAGGTAGGTTGTAACTTTAAGGAAAAGAGGGGATACTGGAAATTGAAAGAGGAAGCACTGTGTGGAGAACTGGCTTTGGAAGAGTCTTTGAACTTGTCGTAAGACCTAAGGTAATAATTCTATAAGGATATAGCAGTCATAACACAACTCTGTTATCAGGTGTATAAAACTTAACTACATGTTTCGGCCAATACTGCTGTGGCCATCGTCAGGTCTGGTACAATTTGTCAGAGAAGCTCTATAGATATGATATAACACAGAACAATTATTAGTATTAGTGTAAGTAAGGAGACGAGATCTCGTTTACACAAAGTCTGTGGGCGTGTGCGCAGATGGTAAAGAACCACGCCCACCAACATTGTGTAAGCGAGATCTCGTCTCCTTACCTACACTAATACTAGTAATTGTTTTGTGTTATATCTATCGAGCTTCTCTGGTAAATTGTATCCAACCTGACGATGGCCACAGCAGCATTGGCCGAAACATGTAGTTGATAAGTTATATACACCTGATAATATAGTTGTGTTATGACTGCTATATAATTATAGAATTATTACCTTAGGTTCTAACAAACACAACGGGGATGACGCTTCTTGAAGTCGTAAGACAGTATGGAATGAATGTATATTGAGCATTCTGTCTCCCATCGTGGGAGGGCTTAAGAGGGACGATGTGACAGGGGACTGTAGGAACAGATATTATGAGCGTCTCTATCTGTACCCCTCAAATATTATTCGGGTGATCAAATGAAGGACGATGAAATTGGTGGTTCATGTGGCACATTTGAGGGCCCGGTAGCTCAGTCGGTATAACGACTGAGTACGGGCTGGATCGAATCCCGGTGGGGACGAGATTTTTCATCCGTCCACCCACCCTCCTGTACATTGGGTACCGGGTCTTTCCCGGAGGGTAAAGTGCGGCCGGGGCGTGCTGCTGACCACTCACCTACTTCTATACCTCTACCCACCCTCTGGGTCACACCAGGCCTGTAAGGGGAAAACTTTATCTTTTATGTGGCACGTATGAGGGAGAAGACAAAATACGTGCTGGGTTTTGACGCGGAAACCCAGAGGAAAGGGAGCACAGTGTGCTATTAATAGTAAACGTTCAGGTATGCCAGAAAAATCAACTTACCAGGTCGTAGGATTACGGCCTTCTGAGATGTGATACGTAAGGTTGGTAGTTTCGGAGGAACTTGACGCCAGCATCTTCACGGTATATGTGGTTACCATGTTGATCAGTGGATGCACAGCATTACAGCAATTTACTGGGTACACAGTACTGTACTGCAGTTCTGTAATATGATAAGTGCAGAGTATTTACCGAATTTATACCTCCTTTAAAGACGTCATTTTTTGTTTTCTGTTGCAGAACCACGCCGAGTATGGAGGATTTGGGGATGAGCCACGCAGGAAAAGGTAAATATTTCACGTCACGTGTTTTTTGTATTGCGGAACCAGTTGAAACTCGTTGTACAGTACGAGCACAGATCTATCGTTGTACAGTACGAGCACAGATCTATCGTTGTACAGTACGAGCACAGATCTATCGTTGTACAGTACGAGCACAGATCTATCGTTGTACAGTACGAGCACAGATCTATC
>Ga0136643_10002332_pt1 | contig 24462 bp, 21 predicted proteins | sample TergutLab28metaG_FD_96883 | JGI IMG/M metagenome (GOLD analysis project Ga0136643, IMG submission 96883) | Labiotermes labralis P1 segment gut microbial communities from Petit-Saut dam, French Guiana - Lab288 P1 (version 3) (version 3) | ecosystem: Host-associated > Arthropoda: Insects >... | reverse complement strand
CACGTATATATTATAAATTGAAGAGTGGTACATAGACAATATCTGTGTAACACATACTGTCTACACATAATCTCCTTGTTGGTTGAAACAAGTGTCCCATTGGTCCACGAGACGATGGATACCATCAGTGAAGAAAGTCTTGGGTTGCGTGCAGAACCATTCTTCAACAGTTTCTCGGACCTCATCGTTGTCTGTGAACCGGCGTCCCTTCAGTGCTTTTTTTAGTGGCCCAAACACATGGAAATCGCAGGGCGCCAGGTCAGGGCTGTAGGGGGAGTGATGGAGAACTTCCCATCGGAAGTGCTGCATCAGATCTTTGCAAACTTTTGCCACATGAGGACGGCATTATCCTGCAACAGAATAACCCCTTTTGACAACAGGCCACGTCTGCGATTCTTGATGGCTGTTTTCAGTTTGTGTAAGGTATCGCAGAATCTGTTTGCATTAATTGTACCTCCCGTTTCCAACCATTCCAACATCAAGGGGCCATTCTCGTCAAAAAAACACGTGAGCATCACTTTCCCTGCTCGAATTGAAGAACGAGTTTTTTTTGGCCGAGGAGAGCCGGAATGTCGCCATTCCATACTCATTTGTTTCGTTGCCGGATCGAAGAAATGGCACCAGGTTTCGTCGCAAGCCACAATCCAGGACAGAAAGTTGTTTCCCTCTGTGCGGTAACACAGTAAATGCTGGAAGCAAACACCCATTCGCAGACACTTCTGGTCCTCAGTGAGATGTTTTGGGACCCATTGTGCACAAACCTTGCTGTATTGCAAATGTTCATGAATAATAGTGTCAACAGTTCCCTTGCTCACAGACAGGCTGTCTGCAATCTCCCGCGTGGTTATTCGACGATTCTCCCTCACAAGGGAGTTCACTGCAGCAATTGATTCTTGAGTGATGACCACATGTGCTTGAACTGGTCGTGGTATATCCGCTGTAATCACACGTCCATGACGAAAATCACTGTACCATCGGAAAACTGCAGTACGTGACATACACTCAGTCCCATACACATTCTTCATTCGACTGTAAATGTCAGTTCCACTAACACCTTCTGCCAACAAAAATTGGATTACTGCGCGCTGAGCCTGTTTGGAGGAATCCATGGCACGATCGTTAACTGTTATCTCGCTTCTGTTTCAGTCAACAACATACTGCCACTATCAAGTGTATACCAAATTTCTCCTGACATACACTGCCATCTACCGGAGAAATCACAAAGTTCTACCGCTGGGAATAACGGCGCTCCAACCTCAGACCCACTTTCACTTGGGCACGCCTTATAGTTGGATGACAGACAGACAGAGAGGGCATGTGGGAGGCAATTACTTGATATATGAGTTGCCAGCCAAAAATTTCTGGATTGGGACAGAACAATTTTAGGCTTAGCCTTGTTACAGGCTGGTCCTGTCCCCTTTACAATTTATACACCAGGCCCAGTGCCTCTTCCACTTCTGTATGCATCTCTGGAAATCTTGTTTCATGATTCAGTCCAGCACCACCTGTGATGCAGCTTGAATCTCTGCAATATCCCCCAACCATCTTATTTAACTTGATTTTCAACTCTGGGAGCAGGATACCTTAGACAGGCATTCTCTGCCCTTTTCAGCCTTGACTGCCACGTCCTTGTGTCAAGAAAGTCAGTTCTGTTTCTGTTCATCATGCAGCTAGTGCACACTTGCAGCAATCAAGCTCTTGCTTAAATCTTCAGCTACAATGCCTCTGTATGTAGTATCTGACAGTCCTAGAATATTACATTGTTAACCATATGTCATCTGTCCTTATGGATCACTTAAGGCACTCTTTCCAGATATTCATGTGACTTCATGATGGGCAAATTAAGCCTCCAAAATCCTTAACTCAAGTTCGACCACTTTTGAAGCTTAAATACTATATGAAGGTTTGTGTTCTATTTGAAGCACCATCACGAAAGGCTTTTTAAAGCATTCATAAGTCTCAGAAGCTGGTTTCTGGGTGTTAAAACAAAACTTGATGTACATTAAGGCCTGCAGTTCACTGGGCAGTAATGCTCACAGAATTCACAAAAACACAATTTTCTGTTGCAAAGGCCCCACATTATTTCACTACAAATCAACTTGGCAGCACCTAGCAGTGCATGACTGCATTATATCCAGTTAGTGCTCCATGTGGCCAGTCCAGAAACTTCCAGCTTGCACCCAGTAATAAAAATACTCAATGAGCAATGGTGATTTTAACAAAAGAAAATGAAGCTTATATTAATTAAAGCATCCCTTCTATTGCTTTTAACTTTAATGAGGTTTGGATATGAATATTCTGATTCTCTGTGGATAACTTAAAACAAAAGTAATACTGAATCCAGTAATGACTGACTAGCAGAGATACATACCTGCCCAAATGACAATAAAGACACTTGAGCACAATTCACAAACCATATTTCTGTAATTAGTACTACACAACTGTCATGTAATATAAATTCTGCAGTTCTGATACATGGCACACACAGGAATTTGTTACTTTGTTTGGTATTTATATTCACACACAAGTCCATATTATTCTCCACTCCAAAGTGTCACGAGAGCGAGTAAACAGCTGAACAGGGACATAAGTTAGATACAACAGAAACACATATCACTTAAAATAAAAACTCCATGAATGATTTTCATGTAATAATTTCTTATAAACATGATTAACACCTCACTCGTTTACTGTAAGTAAAGTGATACTCATTAACAAATATATGTTTTAAAATATCCATTCAACACAAGGAAACCTGGTACTTTACCTATGGTATGGCTTTGTGTTTCTTTTGTTTCCCCAATGGTGTTTTTACTATCAGTTTCACTTGCATGACATACCAGTACCTAGGCAACAGAGCATATGAAACAAATATGCAGTACTGTAAAGGTAGGGGCTTGACAGTGATGTAGTTCCTACAGATTGATTGTTTTTTTAATTACTATTGAATTACATTTATATAAATGTAATTGTCTTAAGACAACTAACACTCAACATACACACTCTCAACAAGACCACGAACCCACAATCAGCGTTACCATTACTAGCATGTGTATAGCCCTGTCATGTATTTAACAGGGTAGGGACAACTGTTTGCCTTAACTCTCCAACACCATGGCATGAAGAATACATAGTTCCATTTGCACCTGCCTGAAAAACATTTCTATGTGTCAGGATGTCCAACAGGTAGATCATACCTCTAACATTGCTGAACCTACCAAGAACCAAATATGCTGTACTAACCCTACAACTGCCAAGCATTCAAAATTTCAGCCTTACAGAAACTGCTACAACTAACAGCTTGTAACATATGTTGGCATTTTATCTGAATTACATAGTCAAAAAACATTTAAAGTATTTATGAACACAAATGGCACAGGTGACTACAGAAGGGCACTAGCAAATAAACAGAAGGTATGTGTATTATTCAAACAGCAAAAGCAGGATGAAAATATTCAAATAACAACTGTATGAAAATACTCAAGTATTGGAAAGTGAATGGGAGTATTTGAATGACAGAAATCAATAAACCTACCTGCCTGACAGCAACTAAACAGTAAGCACAAAAAAAAAAAATCTAGTACGATATTTATATAAAAGGTACAAAGGTAAAGTGATCCCCTTACAGGCCCAGTGTGGCCCAGAGGGTGGGTAGAGGTATAGCTCTACTCTCCATGACTGCGGCACTAGAAAGGGGTGAGTGGTCAGCAGCACGCCCCAGCCGCACTTTACCCCTGGGAAAGACCCGGTACCCATTGTACAGGAGGCTGGGTGGGCCCCAGGGCCGGTCTGGACAGGCGAAAAATCTCGTCACCACTGGGATTCGATCCTGGACCATCCAACCCATAGCTCAGTCACTATACTGACTGAGCTACCCAGCCCACTATGATATTTATATGAGTGTACTATTAGATGACACATGGCCTTTTAAACTTTGACAAGTATCAATTTGTGGATCCACTAACTTGTTTTTACTTCTCTATTAATCAGGGCAGTTCAACTGTCTACTACAAAGAGCAACCACTTCCCTCAAGAACATTATTTTGGCCTTCGTAATAAAAACTATGTTTTATGGAAAGTAAGGACACAGTTATTACATATTATTTATATTAATTTCAGGACTGAACAGATTAACTAACTGTCCCCAATACGTACAGCATCACATTACTTTCCCCGGATCATTCCAGCCCTTGGCTATTTTATGCACCAAGCAACCTGTGCAGTTTACAGAATATTTAGTCTAAGTGTGATCTTCGGGCATGTTCAGAAAAATGACTCAACAGTCAATTATGTAAGTTTCACATCTGTATGTTTCAAAACTACTGAATATAAAAATACTGAGTGGCAAAACCAGCCATACTTAAATATTACAACAATAGGTGTAGGTCCTCATGAAGTTCAAACTACTGATATTATCTTCCATAATGCAAAAAGCCCAGGAAAATAAATTTTGTACTGTGGTACCCTAAATTTGTGGGTCTTCAGAATGGAACTTGCTTCATGTCACCCTTCCAGTGCCTAAAATTTTGAGGTAGCTACTAGTTTTTTGGAAAATTTGTAAACCACTGTTCTTTTTATTCAGGTTGTCCAGTTTCTTTAATGTGGGCCATGCAGTTCAGCTGCAACTTCCAGGATGGCATAAGTTTTGCACTGTAATACAATTATTATTCTGAATCACAAGAAGTGAGAAGGTGCAGGATGACCAAAATAACTATTCAATAAATTTTAATATAAAATAAAAAGGTAGGATGCTTGAAAAATCTGCATTAATCCTTGTGAGGTCTGAGAATCAGTACATTTAACACTGCATTAGGGATGCTCTAAACCTGAAATTCACTAAAAAATAATGTGAACTTAATGTCATGCATTGAAAAATGATAACAGTAAATTCAAGATGACACTGAATTTCAACCTCCCAACATCATAATAACTGGCCCCTTGCACAAAACACACCTATCAGAGTGGACTTGTTGTTAGCATGCACTGTCCTAGGTCAACTTTCAGCAGCATCATTCCTCAGTCTGACACTGGAAATATCCTGTAACACCTGAAAAAGCAACTCACCAGTACCACTTCATGAGGGTTAACAGATGTATAGAATCACAGCATATACAGCACACACTCACCACATACAGATATTGGCTCATTTAAAGAAAAACTTACAGAAATTTCCAAACACACTCCATAATTATAATCTGCCATGTTGCATGCCATTATTCTAGGGAACTCCCAATTCTGGTGAGCAGGGAGGTAAAGAAATGTCATGGATGCCCCTCATTAGTAAGAAATTCATGGTGTCCATTATCACCTGAAAGAGCAAGATACCTGATGTGTATTTCCACCACCATAAAGGAAAAAAATGATTAAATAAAGCCCAATAGCATATGTAATAAGTTGTTGTAGTGATTTGGGCTAATGTTATTTAATTCATTAAAAGAAACCATTAATGAATATTTGTTACACAACTGCTATGGAATTGAACACAACATCCTGATCTATAATTAAACACATATATTTCATACACAGATTTCCCATAATTGATATAAAGAGGGATAAACTACCTGAATGCTCAGAACACATTCCACTTTACCACTTGCATTGCAGTTCCCCCATTTTCACCTCTCCCCCACTGTCAACAATCACATAACTGTCACTTATAATGCACAGACTCTTTCTTTTTACTGCCACATCCAGCATGACCACTTTGCTGCACAGAAAGCCCACATCCATTGGGAAATCCCTAGACAGCAATGGTGCTCAGGACAAAAATAAAACAGATGCAGAGTATTATAAAAAAAACCCATATTATATTCCCTCATATCAGTGCTGCATGCCATCCATCTTGGAAGACACTCAGTGTTTGTCAGGTGTGTTGCCAGCTGTATATGGTCAAACAAGCTTCTGAGAATGATGCTGTTGCATAAGAATGAGATGTATAAACAAGCTGTGGCCAGACTGTGTTAGTTCATCTTTTGAGAATAAAAGACTGGTAAAAAGAAAGTGCTGACTCAGTCACTTCATGCACAGCAATCCTGTACATGAGCCATGCTTTTCTTTCTCATAGAACAGCAAGTGAACATCAAGTTTTCTTTCAAACTGGGGAAAAGCAGCTAAAGGAAAATGCAAAATTCTTCAGATTGTTTGTGGAAATAATGCCCTATCTCAAACACATGTCTTCAAATGGTTTAAAAGATTCAGAGTGGGATGTCAGGACCATGTAGATGATATTAATAGTGAATTGCTGTCAACTGTTCAAAAGTGGGGAAAAACTGCAAAATTTTGGAAGCTGGTAGCCAGAGACCACCACCAAATGACCTTAAAATTGATGGAGGATCAACCACACATTAACAGGGAATGATTAATTTTTAAGTGATAAATCAGATTCATGAAGATTTGGAAAAAAGGAAAATCTACACCAATTTTCTTGCACACAGTCTAACAATAAGCGAAAGAAGCACAGAATCACTACTGCTGACAGTTTCATTGCCACAAGTTGGAATCAGCCACCTCATTTAGTCACTTGGTTTTGTGCAAGCCAACATTCTTCTATTCCCTTAAGTAAAAATCACACTAAAAGGTAAATTATTTCATAATATCGAGGGCATAAAGAAGAGTGCAACTACCAAATTAAATGCAGTTCCTTGTATGCAAATTTCAGAAACATGTAAGAAGTGTGTGACAGTCAAGGGAGATTACATTGATGAAATGTAGAACAATTTGCTTATTCTTTCATGCATATTGGTCCTTAAACAGTCTCAGAACTTCACTCTCTGACCAAGTATGTTTAATGCACCCATAAAGTCATGTGTACATTAGTAAATTTTAACACTGTATTATACAAGGAAAATCAAGACATTTGAATTTTCTTGTTATCCTTGCAGAAGGCCAGAAGAGTTCTGGATGATGCATATAGTGATGGTACTGGTGTATAGCTGGACTAGGTAGCATGGATTGGACGTGTGTGCTGGCAGATGTACTTTTGATGAAAACAAACATGTTCCCACTTACATATTCCACACTCCAAATTTAAAATTGATTGATTAGTAGACTTACTCATCATTAATGTCATGGTTTCCTAATAAATATTATAATCTTATCTCCATATTCAAAGCAACCCACTATATATCAAACACAACCATTATTTTTATTTAAATACAGTTACAGGTTTCAGTCTTCAAGACTATTATGGGGCCTGTGTTTGATGGATATATAATGGGTTGCTGCGAATTTCTTATAAACACAATGGGGTGTCCTGCATTAAATTATCTCCCCATGTTCACCAATGAAATGACTGAAGTTTACTGCCATCTTGGAAGTGCTACCAGGCAGTTTGGTTGCTGTACCAAACTACGTGGCATCACATCCCAGAGGGCAGTAAAACTCACAGTCACCAAAGTGATACCTTCAAATACTGACAAGTAAATTAACATAAAGAAGACAAATTTTTAACATGCGCAATTCTCAAAAACACAATTTTCATGATCAATCAATTTTTGGGACATGTTCTGGTGGTCTTCTCTCATCCTGTTTTGAGATTAGGTTGAGACATACAACAGAATGGTGAAAGCAGACCAAAATTGTAGTGGAATAACTTTTCTAAGCACATCAAAACATGTCATCAGTTGCCACTTGTTGCCTTAATCTCATACCTTAATAATTTCCTATACAGAATCTGCAACAGTTTGAAGTTTTTAACTATAAACACATGCAGTAAATTATTTTATCAGATTTAACATTAAAATTTATAACAAAATTATACTTAGCTAAATACGGTTGATTGGGGTCATACTTTCTAAACAGGACTATATCTTAAAGAGCCAATTAATTTTTAAAAAAGATATAGCTAGAAATTACTTATTCAGAAAACTGCCACGCAAAATGTTTAACACTATTTACAATATAAAAATCCCTCTCAAACATAAATCCTTTGATGCTGAAGACCCTCTAACCTCACGCTTGCCTTTGAAGAATACATGTACAAGCCTACACACCAAACTAATAGTAACAGTGATAACGGCAGTGTTATTAGCAGCACTACTGCAGAGGAAATAGCATGCACAAGGGAGAAAACTAAGTTTAAAAGCTGTAAATGGGCTGTGACTATGAAGAACAACACAATCCATTAGCTAATAACAAAAAATTTGATACTTTCCGGGCATGAAAAAAATTCTCTAATATCAATAATCAGGGAATAACTAGTTAAAAATTACGGTCCGTTTTATACCAAGCTACTCAATCACTCCATGCTTAATACTCAATGACGTTTGAACATGTCATAAATTAAGGCCTTATGGTAAGATACGGATACACACACAAATACTCAGAGAAATGCCACTATTTTTCCCTTTATCAACTCTGCAGTAACACAGAACGGGGAAAGCACTTGTTTCCTACCCCATACTTCAGTTGCTGTAGTTCATTCACTCCGAACTATAAAAGCAGTATGTTTGAAGGAACACGCTAATAAAACTATAATATATACATTCGTTTCTGCCATATTCTCATTGTTACTTCCTCTGACTTTAATTTGAACATAAGAAAGGTGACTTATACTTTCCACGAAGAAAATTCTGTTATTTGCACGTGACCCCGAGTGTGTAGTTCTACAGCAATGAAGGGATCACAGTTATGTGGGATCACAATTTAGAACATAACTTAATTAATATATTACCACCATTAATATTCAGATAATATTTCTAATATTCACGAACCCACAACGGAGAAAGCCGACATTTTTAACAAAACATAAATTCAACGTACCTCACTTCTGCCTCCAATTTTAAAATGGATTTCCGCAGCCAATTGCATTGCACGGCTGGTTTACGAAAATCACGGATACAGTGTAAGAGTTCCTGTCTAGTCAAATTACAATCAAGAGCATTTCCGCTTTAACGTTTTACGTACTCCACCAAATCACCGTGGTCCCTGACCGTTTTCGTTTGTGCCAATGTCGATGGATTATAACCAACCTGAGTACTGAACGAGAGAACAACCGGGTAATGAGCGGCGGCGAGTTTAAAACAAGACTACAGGATGCTTCAATGCAATTCAAAGATTATCACAAAGCATGATAACGTTTCAAGAATACAATTTTTTCTTCCACTGAGTCACTCGTTTTAGGCACCAATGAGTGTTGTATTTATGTCGACAAGTGACAGAACATGCAAACTTTAAAAAAGTGCAACTATTTCAAATCTGCAGGATTGAATTAGAAACAAGCATTGCTAGTACCTGATTTCGTGGGAATTACAATCTGGAGTTGGATTTGTGTATCACTTCCATCATGGGGCACTTTTCAGATTAAACAAGAATTATATAAAAAGTGACATTAACCATAGGTCTAGGCCATGATTTCAAAATTTCTTTGAGACATCTTGAAATCAGCATTGAGTGAATGTGAAAGAGTCTGAGTGAAACAAACACTTCTAAGATATATTGGAATATGTTCCTAACTTCTTGGCCTCTGTATACACAAAATACCAATATCTTTTCACTCCCTAATTTGCAGTGCAGCAGTCCCTTAACAACTGCTCTGCATGTTCATGTTTAATAAATTAGCCACTCTATTCAGTGTTAAGTATCTGGGAACTCACCATGCAGCCATGGACAGTTTTAGTCTCTGCAGTGGGATGTACAAAGCAATGTAGGTTTGAGCATTGTCCATATGTATCTTTTGCAGAACAAATCCCAACTGCTGTGTAAGTGACTTCACATTAGTAATCCAGTCAGTCCAGTCAATAATATTTAAACCTGCTTTTCTCTTAAAACTGGTGTTTATTGCCATAGACATAGTATTTGCATTATAATTGTGAGTAATATTATGAAAATAACAGAGCAAACTGATTGCTATATTACAATTGGTTTTAGTCATTCATATTTTTAAAATTTCTAAACAATATGAAATGCCACGGGCACACAAAACTTGTTGTATCACCTACTGTAAACCAAATAAGCAGAGAAACTTGTACATTGTACCAGTATGTGGGAAGTGGATGCAGGTGCAATGAAGCTTGCAGTTAGAAATGGGAACGCAGTATTTAACCACATTAAACTTTGAAAACTTAAACAAAAAACAAACAGTATCAATAAATACAAACATCACCTTTGTTGTAACAGAGTCTTATTTACAATTACATGTAATCTTTTATACTTATGTAATATTACTTTCATAAATAATAAAGTTTATTCATTGTAAAGCTTTGTCATTATTTAACACTAATATGAAAAACAGTTTCTCTTAGCATTAAGTTGGCATGGATGTCCCATGCTTTTATACACAAGATTGCACTTTCGGCCCTGAAAATTTTACATTCATGAAGTGTAAGAAATATGTATAAATTTGTGTCAGGTTTTTTAAATTTTTATGTACATATATACAAACACAATAGTGCAAAAATGGTAAATAAAATTTTGAAGTCACATTAATAACATCCATTGCTTTTCTTTTCATATCACTCCTGAGTTTTTACATGTTACTTCAAACAAAAGTCATGGTTTGAAAAGTTGTGTTACCAGGAGTCTAACCACTAACTTCGTACAGATCTCCGATGGCCACTGCCTGGCGGAAGAACAGTCACAAAGCTTACATTCTCAGAATCACTGCTGCTAATACCTGCATCCTCTAATAGCACAGAGTTGTTTACTGTTCGCACCAGGTCTGATCCCACCCCACTGTCAACTGACTCCGTCACCACAGCACATGTTGACAGCTTCCGGAAACTACCAAAAAAGAAAGAATCTGTTGCGATGCTTTCTGCACCAGATTCACTAGCACCATCACACAGAGATTCATCTGTCTCACTCACACTGCCCTGACCTGGACTTGAATTTTGGCTGTCCACTGCTTTCCTTACCTGCACACGTCCATTGGACTCATTTGAGTCAGTGCTGAGGTAACCTGAATCCTCTGGTTTATGAGGCACTTTAGTCACTGACTTTTCAACTGTGCGACGCCATGTCTTCTTCACTAAATCTGAACTCTTCTTGTCTCGCAGATGTTTTAACAAGTCTTTTCCTGCACTTTGCTGACTAGGTAAGAGACCATCACTTCCTGCTCCTTTTTTGAGGATCTTACCTGTAACTGAAGCAATCCCTTGTTTACCTTTATATTTAACAGACTGGAGAACATATTTATTGTTGACTTCACTATCTTGAGAGTTTGAAAATTGTTTCCTCAAACTTCGTTCTACTTGATGACCAAGTGTTTGGCTCCCATCCTGCTCTTCATCTCCTGAGAAGGGTGTTGTATAAAATGCTTCATAGTCAGATGAGTTGAGGCTGTCCACCGAAGCACCAGACAAATTTGAAAGTGTTTCCAGGTCATGCGAAACTGTTGTAGATGTGGAGGAGATGGTAGATATTTCATTACATAAGGAACTGCTCTTTTCATGACATTCAGATGATGGGAGAGGAGGTAAAGGCCTACGAGCAGGATCAGAAACCGTTCTCTTCTGGCTGATGCTTCTGCCAGCCCCGTTTTTTGGTGGCAGTGGTGGTTTGATAGACCTTGGTGGTAAGGGTGGAGTTGGTTCGATTTTGTACAGAGGGCGTGGAGGTGGTGGATCTTCATACAGAGAACTAGCTTTGGGAGGTAATGGTGGTACAATGTCAGGAGGTTCAGGTTTGTTAAGATCATTTAGTGTGCCAGGTGGTGTTGGTGGACGCTGTCTCTTTGCCTGCTTTGCCTCTGGATTTAGGATTACACCTTCTTTTGACAGTATGGAGTAACGGCGCTTCCAGGACAGTGTGTGGTTGTAATCCAACTCACTTGTCAAAGAGCGTGTGGACCCCACTAGACTGAGAGTGTCCAACTCTGCACGATGATGTTGTGTGCGTGCCTCATATATTTCACGAAGGCTACCAAAAGCTCTGTGCAGAGGAGATGCAGACAATTTCTGAGATAGATCATCTGACCCAGCTTGACTCAAAGAATCACTTCTGAAGCTGCCAGTAGTGCGAAGAAGTATTTGGACAGGCCTTTCTAGAGAGTCATTGAAGTTCTCTACATGTCGGCATGAAGTTAAGATGGCAGATGTTGATTCATCTGTTTTATGTTTATTTGGTTTTCTGTCTAGAGTATCTGGTTCAAAACTGTCTGAATCATCAGGAATGGGGAGGTAATTTTGTGGTGAATCTTCAACTTGAATGGTTAAGTGACCAGGCTTTTCCAATGACTCAGAGTACTGGATCTTTGGGCCACTAATGCTTCTAGAAGTGGTAGTGTTTGGTGAACTGGATGCACTGCTGAAATTGTACCCATCATTCACGTATACTTCACTGACAAGGCTGTACCCATCACTGTGGTTCAATAGTTGTGGAAGGTTATACAACTGGATGTCTTTCTTCATGTTGCCCAGAGCTGCATCAGGATTCAGCACAATAATTTCATATTCATGATCATCATCTGGTGTCTTTTTCAAAACTTTGTTGTTTTCTAGTTTGAGTTTGGAAATTGTTTTGCTTCCTGTACGAATATTGAAGATCTCATTCCTCATTGTGAGCTCTTCTTCCAGAGGCAGTGCTGAACTTAGGCTTGGGCTTGGCTGTGGTGATATGTCACCATACTCAGTTGGGGTAGAGATGCCCTTTTCATGTAACTCCCCTGATGATCGTTCCAGACTGTCGGCTTCATATTCTTCAACAGACGACCTATCTTGATTTGCTGGAGTGTCACTCACAGGCCTCAGTTCTACATCCTTGTCACAAGATTTCTCCAGACCACGTTGACCCACCAGCTCCTTTATTACTGCATCCATCAACCGCTTTGTTGTGACAGGCTCCACCACTTCTTTGTTCCTTTCCTTGTAGCAGACATTGTTGGTTTTATCATTAACTTTTTGGGATGGCGGTGGTGGCGGAGGAGGGCAAGGTGAATTTTTCATGGCCGTTGGCTGCATATCAGCCACCTTGGATGTTACTGACACATCCTTTGCGTGTTGCAGCATATTTGATGGCGGTGGTGGAGGTGGAGGTATAGGCTTACTCTTACATTTTTTGGTGTTTTGTACAGGAGAAATTGTTGAATCCACAGCTTTGTTTTTCTTTAAAATTTCATCATTTTTCGGTATGCCGGGAGCCTTGCTTTTGTGAGAAGCTTTTGCATGCTGAATTTGGTTTGGGGTTTTAGGAGTGTGGTCTTTAGTTACTGTTTGTTCAGGCATTGTTAGCACAGGTACATCTTCAAGCCATTTTCTAATACTATTCTGTTTGCTCTCAGGACTACAGCAAACCTGGCAGGAAGTCTGTTCCTCAAGTGTAAGAAGACTTTCAGTAGTCCCCATGGTGCATCCAGGACATCCAGGACATCCCTGGCGACGGTTATTTTGTCGCTTAAGGTTGACGGTACCCATGTTGCTGTGTTTGCTGGACAGTCCCCCACAATAAGATCCAGGTGGACCTTCTTGCTGTAGTTGCTCCTCTTCAGGAATTCCCATCAGTGTTGGAGAGAACCGCTTTGCCAGCATCTTATGCTTTGCAATAGTGAGCACTTCCCGGATCTTTGTTAAGAATTCAATAGCAGCTGGTGGTGGGGCCTGCACAGACAGAGAAGTCAGCACCATGTGAACGAAAAACAAATTGTGAGTTGTGGAAATATTAATATTGCATTTGAGTAGAACTCTGTAGGTTAGAGTACATCTAGAGAATGTGACAGTTCCTAGATTGGTCAAGAAATTTCCATCTTTAAAAATACAAAAAGAGTTATTAGAGTCTTCTACTCTATCTTTTTCTGAATCAGATCAATCCAGTTTATCCTTCGCATTCTCTTTCTTAAAGATTCATGTTAAAACTGTCTTCCCATGGATGCCTAGATCTTTGAAGTGTTCCTGTCCCTGCAGTTATTCTGACTGACATTTTACACACATTTATGCTGTCCCCAAACATGCTGTATGTTTTGGCCATCTTATCCTTTTGTTGTAATCATCCTAGTGTTATTTGTTGAAGGATATGAATTATGGGGCTCCACATTCAGTAATTTAATCTACCTACTTCCTCAAGTGCAAATTCTTCCCTTCACATTACTGAATCAAGCACTTTGACATAGCTTTTCCTGTAGGCCAAGAAGCTGAACTTCACACCCACGTAAAGACGATGGTACAGTTAGAGTTTTCTATATTTTTATATTTTGGTTATTAGGTAAGAGATCACAAGACAAATTACATGAGCTGAATGCTAATAAATGTCGTCCAAATTTAATCTGCACTTAAATTAGCAGTTAGTGTAATTTTGAACTTTATCACATTTTGTAAGTTATCAATAACTAATTTTTGTGTTGAGATTCTGGTGGACATTTAGTTAGGCAGTCATTTAATTAATGCGTTAGACAATGAGGCCATGTGATAAGTGGGTCCCCGTCACCACAGCATGACGCGTCCTCAGGTTGCGGATGGAGGAACGGCATCCGATATGGAGGGTAGCTTTGAACATATTGAATAAACAGTCGCGGACAGCCGACAAGGGGTGGTCCTCCAGCTTGGGGTTTAGGCAAGGTGCTAACAACTCCTCATTGTTAAAACATATTTTGTTACCAAATATTCAAAAACAAAGCCTCGGCCCTGGACTGATACTTTGGTACAACCTAAGCCACAAAAGAGGGACATGAGATTTGGTACTTGGAATGTTAGGAACCTGTATAGGGCAGGTCCATTTACAGCAGCAGCCAGGGAATTGGCTAGATATAAATTAGATTTAGTGGGTGTGCAGGAGGTTAGGTGGGACAGAGAGGACACAGTAAGAGTAGGGGATTATAGTTTTTTCTATGGAAAAGGAAATGAGATGCATCAATTTGGAACAGGATGCTTTGTACACCACAGAATAGTATCAGCAGTTAAGAGAGTAGAGTTTGTTAGCAATAGCGTGTCATATATAGTTCTGAGAGGTTGCTGGTGTAATATCATTGTTCTAAATGTGCATGCACCAAGTGAGGAGAAAAGTGATGATTCAAAAGACAGTTTTTATAAGGAATTAGAGCAGGTTTTTTTTATCATTTTCCTAAGTACCATATGAAAATTCTGTTAGGAGATTTTAATGCAGAAGTGGGGAGAGAGAGTATTTTCAAACTGACAGTTGGTAATGAGAGTCTACATCAGGATAGTAATGATAATGTTGTTGGAATAGTAAACTTTGCCACATCAAAAAATTTAGTTGTTAAGAGCACGATGTTCCCACACCAAAACATCCATAAGTACACCTGGACCTCTCCTGATTGGAAGACTCACAACCAGATTGATCACATATTGATAGGTAGGGGATGACATTCGAGCATACTAGATGTACGAAGTTTCAGGGGAGCTGATTGTGATACCGATCACTATCTGGTGGTTGCAAAAATTCAGGAAAGATTCAAAGTAAGTAAACAAGCAGCACAGAGCTTTGATGGGGAAAGATTTAATCTGAGGAAGCTAAATGAGCTGGAGGTTAGGAAACAGTTTCAGATTGAGATTATAAACAGGTTTGCAGCTTTGGAGAACTTAAGTGATGACGAGAACATAAATAGGGCTTGGGAGAACATTAAAGAGAACATCAAAACCAAAGAGAGTCTAGGTCTGCAAGAATTGAAGCAGCATAAACCATGGTTTGATGAAGAATGTTTAAGTTTTTTAGATCAAAGGAAGCAGGCTAAAATGCAGTGGATACATGACCTAAGCCAAAGTAATGTAGATAATCTAAACAATGTAAGGTGTGATGCTAGCAGAAATTTCAGGAACAAAAAGAAGGCATATCTGAAAACTAAAATTGAGGAACTTGAAATTGACAGCAAGGTCAAAATTATTAGGGACTTGTATAGGGGCATCAGTGACTTTAAGAACTTATATAGTGAAGGATAACAAAGGTGATTTGGTTGCAGACTCCCACAGTATTTTGGCTAGGTGGAGGAACTCTTTCTCCCAGATATTGAATGTACATGGAGTTAATGATGTTAGGCAGACAGAAATACACACAGCAGAACCACTAGTACCTGAGCCAAGTGCCTCTGAGTTGGGTTGTCTATTGAAACCTAAAAAGTCACGAAAACCAGGTATTGATCAAATACCAGCATAATTGATTAAGGCAGGGGTTAAGACAACTCGCTGTGAGATTCATAAACTTATTATTTCTATTTGGAATAAAGAGGAATTGCCTGAGGAGTAGAAGGAGTCGAACATAATACCTATCTATAAGAAGGGTGATAAAACAAACTGTAGTGGTTATAGGGGCATATCACTTTTGCCAACTACATACAAAATTTATCCAGCATCCTGCTGTCAAGGTTAACTCCAAATGCAGAGGAAATAATTGGGGATCATCAATGTGGATTTGGATGCAGCAGGTCACCTACTGATTATATATTCTGCATTTATAAAATACTTGAGAAAAAAATGGGAATACAATGAAGCAGTCCATCAGATGTCTATAGACTTCAAGAAAGCTTATGATTCAGTTAGGAGGGAGGTCTTATATAATATTCTCACTGAGTTTGGTGTCCCCATGAAACAGCTAAGGCTAATAAAAATGTGTCTGACTGAAACATACAGCAGAGTCTGGATAGACCAGAATTTGTCCAACATGTTTCATTTTGGGAATGGTTTGAAACAAGGGGATGCTCTATCGCCATTACTTTTCAGCTTTACTTTAGAGTACACCATTAGGAAGGTTCAGGTAAACCAGGATGGCTTGCAATTAACCCTTTGACACCGGAATTAATTCTTTGACGCCGGAATTAAATCCTTACCCCCCTTCCCCGCCAACTTTAATGGCCGTTTGGCTATTTAAAGGGCTCACTGCGTGACATATATATGTCGTTTGGCAGCTAAGGGATAAATGGTACACACCAGGTTATGGTTTATACCAATGATGTTAATATATTGAAAAAAAGCATACACACACTAAAGGAAAACGCAGAAGCTTTGATAGTGGCTAGTAAGGAGATTGGACTAGAAGTAAATACGGTTAGAACTAAATACATGGTCATGTCTCGAGATTAGAATGCAGGACAAAGTCACAGTATTAAAAATTGATAATAGTTCTTTGAAAGGGTGGAAGAATTCAAATATTTGGGAACAAATTTAACAAATCAAACTTCTATTCAGGAAGAAATTAAGAGCAGATTGAAGTCAGGGAATGTTTGCTATCATTTGGTGCGGAATCTTTTGTCTTCCAGTTTGCTATTTAAAAATTTAAGAATTAAGATATACACAACTATAATTTTGCCAGTTGTATATGGGTGTGAAACTTGGTCACTGACATTGAGGGAGAAACGTACGCTGAGGGTGTTTGAGAATGGGGTGTTGAGGAGTATATTTGTGCCTAAGAGAGATGAGGTAACAGGGGAGTGGAGGAAACTGCATAATGATGAACTTAGTGATCTGTACTGCTCACACCATATTGTGCGAGTGATAAAATCAAGAAGAACGAGATGGGCGGGGCATGTTGCGCATATGGAGGAGGGGAGAGGCATGTACAGGGATTTTGTGGGGAAATCTGAGGGAAAGAGACCACTGGGGAGACCCAGACGCAGATAGGAAAATAATATTAAGATGGATCTTCAGGAAGTGGGATGTGGGGGTATGGACTAGATTGAGCTGGGTCAGGATAGGGATAGGTGGCGGGCACTTGTGAATGCGGTAACGAACCTTCGGGTTCCATAAAATGTGGGGAGTTTCTTGACTAGCTGAAAACAGGTTAGCTTCTTAAGAAGGACTCTGCTCCATTGAGTGAGTAAGTAAGTAAGTAAGTAAGTATTAGGCAATGGGGTAGTTATTTAATAAAACAATTAATTAATTTGTGATATTGGTGGTGTGTGTTCTAGTTCATTATCTATGTGAGTACTCTGTTAATTAATTATTTGATTATTTAATTAATTAGTTATTTAGAAGTGTGTATAGACAGTCTGTAAAATGACTCCATAGAGTCTGAAGGGTCAAAGTTTGTCTTCCCCGAATGATGGAACCCTCCCACATACAGACAGTTTCTGGAGCCCATCCAATGGAAATGGGCTAAAGAGACTGGATTGTGAAGCTGACCATTTACTTTGGATTCAGTTCCGTACCTACACTTTTCTGTAATATCCTCAGGACATGGTACTAAGAAGGATATATTCCCTGTCACCTTATTGATAAATTCATAATTGCTATTAAATTGTGTGGAATGCTGACAAATTCATAAGCAAATTTCAATAGTTTCCTGTCTATATTGTTGCAGTCTACTTCAGCATGAAGCTGTAGCTCAAAGTATGCAGGGCTGAAGTACAGTTTCCTCTATGCAGTGCCACACTTTAATTACAGTGAGAAAGTCTGGTTTAAAGTATGGTAGACCACAATAGATCTTCCTGCTTGTATTTCTATATTTAACTTACAATCAGAAGCTCTGGCTCAAAGAATGCTGGATTGAAGTACAGTTTCCTCCTTGCTGTGCCATTTGTTATGGCTCGGACAGTCTCTGGTCTCTCTTCTCGTCCTTCTAGTGTTTCCACAATGGACACATTCTCTTCTGGTAACCGCTCAATGGAACTTGGTTCTTGAGTCTGAATTGGTTCTGAGAAGCAGAGTTCATCTGGCTGTATGGAGAATGACATACCACACGAATGCACCAGTGCAGCTGTCACCTGAACCTGCAAAGCGGAATGTGTTCATAAATTTTTTAAATAGTAGATGAGCTGGATACAAGACAATGGAGACAGGCACTGGCTTCTCATCTTAAAAACTGCTTGTGGAACAAGGGGAGGGTTAATTGAACATGTAATCATACAGGTAGGTTATGAAGATGTGAGATGGATTGAACTGCCACAGGATAGGTTCAAGGGGAAATATTTTGTGAAGTGCTGGTGCAGACCATATGACACAAATCTATACTCACATTTGTTGTTGGAAAATACTTGTATTAAAAACTGCCTTGGAAACATGGGCTTGATTAGGAGAATCATATTAAAATATGTCTTAGAGAATAGGTTAAGATGGAATAAGATTAACTGTACCCTCTGAGAACAAGCTTGTGTAGAGTCTGTTATGTGGCTTTGGGTTCCACACAAACATGAATTTCTTTATTCATATGATTGACGACCATCATTTATGTACCACTGTACCATGTATTTACACTTTAACTGCTAAAACAAAATTCCAAATTTCACTGCTTGCAGAGCCCATATCGACAGTTTGTTTCGTGATACTTTGTAATAGGGAAATATGATGAATGCTGCAAATTTGAGATCTCTGTACATTAAATTTTTCTTCTGCACATAGTTAGAAATTAATTCTTCTTCTTTTCATTTAGAAGATATGCTGTGTACATATCATGAATCTCCCATAAATTGTTCTCTGCTAATTTCCTTTTTTAAACAACCACAAAATATAAGAAACTTCCTGTTGCTGTTGATTATATGTGTGACCTGCTCATGACTGGCAAATTTATCACAAACATGTTATAAAAGCACCATGACTTAACATGCCAAATTCACCTATTTCATTAGAGTTTTTGATTAGATTTATTCAAGTCTTCTCACAGTCTTAGCATTCAGGAAACTCAAAATTAAATCCAGGGTTTAAGTAATCACCCCAGAACAAAAGTCCAAGACACCCTTCCATTATAAGCCTACATTTTAGACCATTTCCATGGGGCAGAGTCACATGATTTGGCAAGAAATTCCTGGCTACGTATACTTTGCAGTAATATTTCCTGCAAATATCCACCGTGACCAGACAGATGTGCTGTGTATGCATCTGGGAAAACTGTGTACGTTTCCACTATAAGCTTGTGTTTGACTTCTTAGCAGTGTTGACTGTTATAAGTAACCTCTGTAGCTAATTAAATGTAAACACCAGTCCACCTTAATGTATGTACAGTCTTAAAATATGTTAAGACATGTGTCTGCATTACACTCATAAACATCCACAGTCTGCAATTTTGACTGCTTGTCGCTTAAGTAATAACACTTCAAAGTAGTTAGGTTCTAAAGTATTGGAAAGTAGAACAGCTGTAAATGATGAATTGAAAAGCAAGTGCAAGTAGCAGATTAAAGAACCATTAAAGAAGGTCACTGGCAAATTAGTAGGGCCTCCAGAATCTTTCTTAACCCTTTAAACGCCGAGTTAAACTCCATCTGCCACATGCTGTCATTATTAGGAACTCACCTTATTCTCCACATTAGCAGGATAAGGGTTAATGTAGCCACTCTTCCTGAAAATGTTGGATTGCACATGACAGTGACTTTTGGTGTGTCCCTTTACTGGGTTTGTGTTCTTGGAATAATGGAGTTTTCTTCCATTTTAAAGGTTTTAAAATCTTATGTTATCCTATTCTTTAAATGACGGTCTTCTGGGTTTTTACATCACGTAGTGCAATGAGTTTGTATCGACATGTCATAGAAACTTGCTATCAAGTATCAGGGAGAATGAATTTCGTTCAACTGAAACAAATTCATTCACTCTGAATACAGAGGCAGCAAATTTCTCCAAATAGATGGGGGAGGGAGGGACACGTTATATTAAACAGTGTAAAATCCCAGCAGACTGCCATTGCAACAACACTTGCTGACAGAATTTGAAAACCTATTCCTGCTTTATTTTCAACCATTCTCATTTCTTATGTGTACTTTTGCTCTGCCCAGCACTAGAGTATGAAGCTATGGCTCTCAGAAAACTTATGTTTTATGTTTTGTTTATATTTTATCAAAATGTATATTAGTTTTCATAGTCCCTTCTTCCCCTGTCATGGGTTGTGTAGACTCCACAAATAAAGTAATTGCTTGGAACATTGACCCTCTTCAGAACCTGACAGTTGTTTACTAGTAAAATATGCGCCATGTTTTATGGAACCAAAAGGATCATTACTATGTTTACAATAACTCACCACTACAGACTATCCTGAGCCAGCTCAGTCCAGTCCAGACCTTCACACATCACTCCCATCTGCCATTTTGGTTTTCCAACTAGTATATGGACCTACATTTATTTTGACTGAACCGAGAAATATTTCGAAATTATTAACTAAGAGGGCCAGGTTAGCACTGTTGGTCTAGTGACCATGCTACAAGCTGAAAAATTCTGGCCCAATTTCCGGCGGGGGAAAGAGATTTTCTCTTCTCCAAATGTCCAGACTGGCCCTGGGTTCCACCCAACCTCTCTTCAGTGGGTAACAGGGACTCTTTCCTCGAGGGTAAAGTGGCCGGCCAGTGAAATTTAACCACTCACATGTCAAGTTTCGGAATAAGAGGAGCAATAATCCTATTCCAAACATAAGCCTTTAGGGTGTGGATAGGGCAAATTTGCCAGTACCATTTAACTGAGGAATATCCAGAAGAATGTGGGCACTCACGTTTTGAGGCACTCTGTTGCTGTCGTCGGATGTCTGAGCAATGTCAGACACGGCATCAGTTTCAGAGCAGCAGCTGGCCGAGTCACTAAGGTAGCTGCCTGTCTCTAGGGGGTGCCTCTTTGCTGAGAGTAGTGGGTTGCTTTTCACCACCCCATCCTCTGGCCCAGCGAGGTGGACGGGCTGCCCGTTGCAGTGGTCTCTCTGCTTAACTCTGCGTCTCCTCCTCACATGAAGGTACAGGAACACCGACGCCACGTATATCAGTCCCAGCAGGATGGAGCACACTCCAATGGCTATGTACTCGGTCACGCTCAGTCCCCGATCATAGCTATTTGCAGCGTGGGCATCTCCTGCAAATGGCCATTCCCGAACTCCTATCAAAATATGACGCACCGTCAGTACAGTGTTTAATGACGATATGATGCTTAGGGCATGTAGCACGAAGGAAAGCTAAATACTCGCGACAATGATTCACAACATTTGAAGATTAGAGATATAGGCATGCGTATGAGGATAGTATAAAACGGGAAATGGATGTAAGCCCTAGATTCGGTTGTAATACTCCAGTGTTGGCCTCTTTTGAAAATAGTAACGAAATTGTGACGGCTCAAAAAACAGGGGATTTCTTGACTGGCTGAGCCGCTCTTAGCTTCTGCAGAAGAACTGTTTCATGCCTTGTCTCATTGGTGTTCTAAGCCCTGTGTTACAGAATTCATTATTCAACATATTAACAATAATTTACAGGTTGTAACGAAAATGAGATTTCTCAAACTCTGTTTTATGTTATCGAAGCTTTCTGTGTTTGCACTTATGCAACAAACCAACAAAAGCACAATTACAAAATGCGCTTTATCATCATATATTACTATTCACCGACATGTTCCGGTCACTTCTGCGACCGCCATCAGGGTGTTACACAAGAACACCAACAATATACAGCAATTTATTTATGTCCAAACATATTGCATCAGACTGCATTTTTTGGTTCGGTACATAAGTGTAAACATTTTTCCATGCACGAATAAGGAACATACAAAGTTTTCTGTGTTTATTTGTTTAATTCCTGTTACTCAGATTAGTATCTTGATGTCGGTGATTATGGTAGTGAAACACTAGTGTTTGAGGTTCTGTTTATGAATCTCAGCCCGTAGGTGGCCTATTGTGGCTGCGGGAATTCATAATTTCTCTCGCTCCCCCAGACAAACATGTGGATAGTACAATAAAATCAATACGGCGTTTTCCCCATCTCCTTTCGAATTCATCATTCATAAATCAAAATACCACTAGATGTTACGTATGTTAATATTTTGACATCTGCATAAAACCAATGCACACGAAGAGGCAACAATCCCTTTACTGAAACAAGTCACACCTATATATACAAAATGTTTATTTAATATGACTTTATGAGTGCCAAACGAGGAAGCGATATTAAAATATCAGAAAAAGAAGTCATCATGATGAATTTTAAGCGATATCCCAATGGACTGAGGAAAATAATGAAAAGTCTTATTCCAGGATATCTGCTATGCCTTAGGCTGGACTCACTCGGCGTTCCTGCCACCCTGAAAGCCACGCAGGGGTTGAAGATATTCTGGTCCTGGCCACTTCCGCCACCCCCAACGTCCTTACACATTAAATGGACCAGCATTAGACGACCCTCCATGCTGAACCGCAGGTCAACTTCTCCTAACCACTGCAAAAGACAAAAGATTTTATCTGTCACAGACAGCAGCCAGTTTATATGAGCATAATGATTTAAACTTGTCTTATACTAATAAACCAATTGCACAGTATGTCAATGTAAGTTTATGCTCAAAATTTAAAACTTAATACCTCCACATATTTCGACTCTTTATGAATCATCATCAGGGAGCAAATACATCAATTAGATATGTACAAATACGAAGAGAAACTGGGTTTCTTTAAAAAAGAAATATTTTATTATATTTAGTGTATGGAATCGGACAGCTTTCTTCGTAGCATTGTTGTGGTAAAGAATCATCACACTGTGTACAGCACCTGCAAGAATGTGCGTCCCTCATCCCGAAAGAGACGGAACGGTGGCTCTGTGTATGAGTTGTTGTGGAGATCAACCCAGCCGGTACGGGTAAGGAACTGGGCACTGGACACCACACATATCGGGGTAATCACACCTGCAATAAATACAACCAGACCTGACGCCAACTGCACATATCGGTTCAGAAGCATTTCAGTGACTGTAGCTATTTGGGGCTTTACAAAATTTCAATTTGTTTCCCTAATATTAATTTGGATATTGCCTTCCCTGCCCTGGAATTCACTGTTTTGCGCAGGACAGTACAAGACACTCTGTCAGAATGGCAGTTTCCATAATTTAATGCATCTTTTGAGCTAAGATTAAAAAAACTGAACCACTTTTAATCTTGTGAGATTTGAGGTTCTCTTAGCGGTATTCTGGGAAGTAGTGCCACCTATTGCTGTAGAAAATGACAAACCCCTCACAGGAATCTACTGCCATGGACTTTCGCCCAGACTACGCAGCTTCGAATTCCACAAGACAACATTCATCCTCTTCTAAATGGACACCTCTCTGTCACAAAAGTTACATTCTTGTAACATTAATGAGATCTGAACAGTGGAAATCAGACGAAACACATTCTATAAATAAGAACTACTTAGGCTTATATTTTTTTTGCATATTGAAGAGAGTAATTAATTATTCGTCCCGAAATATAGGAATATTTCTCAGTCCACAAACAAGCATTGACAATATCGTCGTCATCATTATCATCATCAGCAGCAGCAACGGCGGCGGCAGCAGCAGCAGCAGCAGCAGAGTATGAGCGTTTCCACGTTTGTTTCATTTTAATGAATGTTTGCATCTCCAGCTTTGCCTCGCCCGACCTACGTATTTGCTGCCAGTTGTAATACTTTAGTAGACTACTTTTGAAATGAGCGTCCTGAAAGTTTAGTTCAATTTCTCTATAATCCAAAATAATTTTATTTAAATTTTATATATTTATTTCTCTCATTCCTCCATTTGTTTTATGGTAATGTAAAGAGTCTCCTCCAACTGACTTAAAAAATTTCATCTCCGCTGTCTCCGCTCTTGCACGCTCTTTGAATAAAGTACATTTCTCACAATCATTTAAGAATGTTGATACTTTCACTGTCATCTGTAATTTTAAAATATTT
>Ga0136643_10002331_pt1 | contig 24466 bp, 14 predicted proteins | sample TergutLab28metaG_FD_96883 | JGI IMG/M metagenome (GOLD analysis project Ga0136643, IMG submission 96883) | Labiotermes labralis P1 segment gut microbial communities from Petit-Saut dam, French Guiana - Lab288 P1 (version 3) (version 3) | ecosystem: Host-associated > Arthropoda: Insects >... | reverse complement strand
TATTGGGTGAGGAGTACAGATCACTTAGCTCCTCGTTATGCAGTCTCCTCCATTCCCCCGTTACCTCGTCCCTCCTAGGTCCAAATATTCTTCTCAACACCATATTCTCAAACACCCTCAGCTGAACAAAATTGCCTTTGTCCTCAAGCAGACAGCTTTGTATATTAAAGCACTATATATCAGCTGAGAGCTGGGCAAGAACATGTCATAATTGACACATTCTGGTCAACAACTTTAGTCCTTCAGTTTTCTTAGCATCACCCCATGCAATGATTATAGTCATCCAATGCCAAGGAGTTAAGTAAGATTTGAGGTTCACACCTGCATATTGTGATCCTTATGTTCTGACACTATAGAGTTCTATGGGTGGATGCCAACATGCAGAGGACCATGCTGGTACTGTCTACAGTTGGATCCTGTATGCAGAGACAGCATAGTCCTATGAAATAGTGGTATCCACTTGAAGGACTGTATATCAGTTTTCAGAAGACCACAGGGTGAAAATTGCTGAAGTAAGCCACTTGAGATGGAGAGCCTGAATTTTGTATTTGTAGGTATCAAATTGTTGCACATTTATTGCTATTTCACCTTCAGTTTGTATCACAGTGATGGTCATGTATTTACTTTATATCCTGTGGCACTTGTTTTGAAGGTTGAAAAGACCAATTTCTAATTCACTTTTTCTCACAGTATTATTTGCTTTGTATCTTGAGCAAAATATCTTGGTGTGTGAAGGAGTTATCAGAATACGTAGCATATCCTTTAGGAGTAGCATTACGTTTAGTATTTTTAAAACATCTCTGACCTGAAAAATAATTTATTTTCTAGCTATATTGAAACTCTTTATTCCACAGCACATATCAGAAGTTAATTAGAACTTCACGGTAACATGGTGCTCAAAATTGTAATCTAAACCAGAGTATTTTATCTTTAATAAATTGCTTTAGGCTGTTATAGTACAAGAAGTATGACAAACTTGTTATCAGCAGATTGCAAGATAGGAGTTTTTCACCACAATGGTAATGAAGGTTCAAGTTGTCTGGGATATGACTTAAAATGGTCTTCAGAAGGTAGTTTCTTGAATCAAACACAGTGTCTTGCTTTGCAAAGAGAAAGGTATTGGAGTAATATTTGGTTAGCTGTAAGTGACATTTTACTTCTATTTAAACAAATACTCAGACTGTTTTTAGATAAAATATATTAAGTTTGTTGGGCATTTTGCAGGATAAGAAAATTAGGTAGATGAAGTTCAGGGAGTGTACAGAGTGTCTTTCATTATTATTAAATGTGTTAGAATGTTAGAGGTCATCATTGCAACAGGTACTGAAAAAATTACAGTAAGTATGCTCTTAGGACACATTTCTAAATGCAAGAGAGAAAGAGAGGAAGTATTCTTTAAAGTTGGTTCTTATAAAACCTTTTTCTTTAAAAATATGTTGTGCAGCTTATCATAGACATTTATTTAATTAAAAAAATAATTACATGGTGACCATGTGAATTCCTGTATGAATTTTTCATTTTAGTAGCTTTGTGTTGTGTGAAATTTGGTCCTCAGATAGAGGACTGGAATGCCTACAGATTGTACATGATCCATTTTCTTGTGTGTTAAGTATTACAAACATTGTAATTTCATGATACATTGAGGTTATATTTGTGAACTTCCAGAGGTTCATACTGTGAAAATTCCCTGCAGATTAATATCACTTTTATGATTATGAAACTTTTATCATAATTTTTCCCCCCATATAAATGGAAGCATTTATAGGGAACTAGGCATTATAAAATACCAGAACACTTGTGATCAACTACATATATTTCACAGTGGGATTTTCTTTTTGAATTTTCTAATTTACACTTACATACAGTCAAATTGCAGTACATTGCCACCAGTGTCTGTGGCATTGTGGTGGGGTGCTGGTAAATTGCATTACCATATAACAGGGAATTTCTGTTCACAGACTTTCATGGTCACAAGGTGAGGGTGGTACTGTACTGGGGGTTTGGCTCTGTGTGTGTGTGTGTGTGTGTGTGTGTGTGTGTGTGTGCATGTGTGCCATGTAACAATACCCAGTACAGCTTGGAGCCAATTGGTAGTGTTTCAAGTGTTCAGTGTACTTTGAGTATGATATGATTCAATTTTGTGAGGGGTGTGTGATGTTCTGCAACCATATATTTTGTCTGTTTGTGCATGTACTCATGTGGAGCTGTTATTTTTTCATCCTCATATCAAGTTGTTACATAATAGTATGAAAATGTTGTGACTTCAATGTCAGAGTATGATAATGTGCAGGGATGATGGAGGTAAAACTCCATGCCTTATTTTTCACACTAGTTGTAGGTGAATAGTCGGTTTCTCTCTAAGTACTGTTGGTTGAAGCTAATATGGCAGGTCAGTTCTTTTCCAAGTGCAGCTAGTAGAAAAAATTGTGGCAGAACATTTGAGGTAATGAGTGCAGAGACATGCATTTTGACACTGCTGGATGTGTTCTGCTCCTGAGACCACTTGTATGTACCTGTGACAGGGTAGTATTGTGTGGCTGAATAATGCTATGAAAGGCTGCTAGTATTCTGAACAGCATATAAATACCTGTGTATTCAGTGCCACATCTTCCTCTGTACTGGAGTTTGTTCATTTTGAATCAGATGAGGTATGCATGTGGTTCTGACACATTATCTCTAGCAACCTCTGTCTGTAAATTTTCCAGCGTATTCTCTGCCTGGTCCACACATCCATGCAAGCTTAAATCTGTATTCTGCCTTGCCTCATAAGTAGTGTTCCTGTATGAGTATCTTTGAAAGTGTTGTTGTCATGCACCTACATTCAGTCAGCTGGATTGTGGCAGCTGCACCAATTTGTGACCATGATGCCTTACAGTGCAGTCCAACTGCAAATTTTTTTATTTTTCTTTACTCACACTAATTGCATCAGTGCCACAACTGTGAGGTTTTATGTGGAATGTTGTTACTGTACATAATGTTTTCTTCTGTTTGTGACTGGATTCCTAACCATTAGAACCAGGTGGATGCTTGCATTTTCTTTGACAGTAAATGACTGTGGAATAGGATATGTTATACCTGATTTTTCAGGTCACTTCTTAAACGTGTAATTTGGTAGAACTTTTGGACCTGAAGCAGATGTAATTTCCTCCTAGGAATGATTCCTATGGCCACAAATGGCATAACATGCAATAACACAACTAGATTTATTGATGGGAATGTGTAGACAGCTCTTTGTCTAGCTTTCAGACCAAGTAAGTCCCCGTCTGCTTAGTGAACCTGACCTGTGCCACCTTGTCCTTTTTCTGCCTTCATCTTGGGAACACCTCCATAGAAGCACCAGTATTTCTGGGTTCTATTCTCTTGTGTCAGGAAACATACATTCCGTTATCCATTTGCCTGCCCTGAGTCTCACATCTTTGTTCATTTTCAGAATTTATTTCTTTAACGTAGATTGTGGTGTTTTTGGTTGACACCATAAGGTAGGTGGTTACCAATGTATCATTGGAGTCTGCTGTCTAATCACCACCATCATAAGAGGCTCAATCTCAGGTTTTTACTGTGAGATCTTTTACCACAGGCTTATGTACAAAACATTATGCATCACAGATTATTTTGGTTAAAGTCACCCACTTTCATAACTTGCTTATTATGGTGAGAACATTTAAGAGATGACTGACAACTCTCTTGTGGATGGTTTTTCTTCACTCACAATTCTTTGTACATTTTGAAGTCTCATGCCGCAATGAGTTGCTGCTTGTTTGTCATAGCTGGCAGCATTTTCATTAGCCGTACACATTAGTTTGTTTCCTGAGACATAGGTTTGAAACACTGGTACACTTTATATGCCCCCCCCCCTCTGTCTCCCCCTACCTCTTCCCCCCTCCCCACTGTTGTTACAGTCTTCTTTTTCCCTTTTCAGAAGCACTGCCAATAAATTTCACAGAACCTGCAGGCAACACATAGACCACATTGCTACAGTACACCAACAGCACCTGTTACTGAATTATGAGTATGGTCTTTTGTGCAGCAGGAGTATAAAAGCATCTTACATCCCTTGCTACTACTCATACAAATGTAACTGTCTGTTGCATCATTCCCAGTTGTAACACCCTATCGGTAGACACCAGTCAGCCATTGGGTGTGATCGTGAGCAAGTTCCATCCACCTTCACAACTTGCAGCTTATTTTCTGAGCCAGTTTCATCCAAACCCACATCTTGCAACTTATTCTCACAAGCTTCATGTTATTATTATCCTTTTCCCTTCAATGCATTTTTATGTTAAGCGAAATTCTTGTCATCGCGGTTCTATGTGTCCTCAGGTTGCAAGTGGCAGAGAAGCTTTATAGATGTGTTGAGGTTAGCTGTACACACACACACACATACACACACAGAATAATGTCCAGTGTGCCAGTGTCAGCAAACTGGCCTGTCAGTCCCTCAGTAGGATCCAGAACAGTGGCTATAAATGAAAGCCAGTAAAATTATGCCAAAAGATTTATTTGTTAAAGTGACTTAAGATAATGAAATTATGTAGTAGTAATTGTGCTTCTTAAGAATGTTTAGTGGTATTAAATGTTTGGTAGAAATATTTGAGCATTTTTTTTAGTTCTAAATTAATGTGTATTGTCATCTTCAGTTCCAGGCACAAGCAGGTTGAGATTGGCGGTCCACACAGACAGAAGTCATCATCATCAGTCCAACTCTTGCTACACTTCGTCGCTTCAGCTTGGCAATGAAGGTTTAGGTCCGTCCACTTTAGCTCATCCTGCTCCTAGCTGTGCTACGCTTAGTTCCAGTGGCAATCACCACCGGATGCTCATTGCAACTCAACAACTTCGTTCAACAACAGGCAACTTTCAGCACAACTACAACAGGGTGGCAGTGACCACAAGATCGACAGTTGCAGTTTCAATGCCACCTGTGATGACTTCTGCTGCTAGTGGTAGTGGCGATGATGGTATTGTTTCTACTGCAAACATTAAACAGGAACCAGGCATTGCAGGGGAAGTTACGCTTAACAGGTGAGTGACATTAACGTTTGATGAAAGGAGTAAGCCAGGGTTATGCACGAGAACATTATTGATGTAGAGAACATTTGGTGCAAGAACTTAACCTTAGCTGTAGGAATATATCAATAGAATTTAACCTTATTGTATGGCCTTTTAAATACCAGCTTTCTGCTGCGGCCAGAGCACTGTTCAATTTAAATGCCCACCACAGAATTTTTTTTTTCCTTTGGGTCAAGAAGGATGTACATTTAAAGGGACATTGTCCCATTCATCCATTAAAGGTTAACATTTATATGTGCATTGATGACTGTAGTGACATTACAGCTTCTGGGTCAGTTCAGAAAAACTGGCTTCCCATCAACCAAATTATAGGAGCCAGGATAGTGCAGTCAGTTTGGAGACTATGCTATGGACCAGATAATCCAAGTTTTGCATCATGGCAGTAGCAGAATGTTTTTCTCTTTTCCAGTCTATCCAGAGAGGCTCTTATAACATTGTGATATACCTTTAGGTTTTATAAATGTCAGCTGCATAACTGTCACCTTCGCAAAAAAGGCTTTGGTAGCTTGTCAGTTTGGTGTGGAGATGCGATGTCATACTATGATGAAGTGTGCATAAGAAATCATATTTTAAGCTACACTCGAAGAAAATTTGAAGAACAGGTATGGCAGGGCCTTCTTATTAATCAGTAATATTTATTAGGGCCTTTCCACTGTCACCACACACAACATCACATAATGTTTCAGAAACTGTTTCCACCTTCAGGCAAGGTAACACTAACTTCACAACAAATTAATCAACTGTAAAACCAATACAACATTCATAGCTATTCATGAGTAATAACACAAAAGTATTAGTTTATGGATATGTTTATGTTATTTCTTATAAATAGCTGTTGATGGTATATTGATTTTGTGGTTGGTTAATTTGTTTTGAAGTTAGTGTTACTTCACCTGAAGGTGGAAACATGTTGTTTCCAAAAGTTGTGTGGTGTTGTGTGTTGTGAGAGTGGGAAAAATCCTTGTAAATATAACTGATGAAACCTATGTGAAACCATTATAAGAAGTTTATGAGGTTCAATTCTGCATAATGTGTTGAGAGTTGGAGCTTGAAATTTATTACATCCTTTCTCTGCTTTTAGTGGTTAACTGTAGTGAGATGACTTTGTTGTGTCTGTCCGCAGTGGTGAAGGTTTAGAAGTTGATGCAAACAACAAAGACAAAGCAAGCATCCAGGTGTGTGTTGACAAGAAGCAGCTTGTTAGGAAAAACAATTCCCTCCCAATGGAAGTCACTTGATGAAGGAAAACGACCCAGCTGTTCGGGGATTTGATGAACAAATGTGAAGTTTTTTAAGGTAGTAGGAATTTGAAAGAAATGTTACAGGTTATTGTAAGGTGGGGTGAAAGAAGAATGGAAGGTAAATTGGAAAGTAGATATAATGCTAATTTCCATGAAGGAGCACACAACAGAGAAATGTACAGTTGGTATTGAGATGATTCCAAGGTTAAAGCAGATGTGTGGAAAAGGAAAGTCTGGTACATTTACTTACATCTTGTCTTGCCATTAGTAGTGGCTGAAGTTGCATAAGACACATTTGGTATGCTGGTGCAATGATAAAAGAGAAACACTTGTTGCCCTTTTGAGTGTGGTACACGTAACACTGAGTGGTGAGGATCAGAGATTTTCTTCACTGGGAAGAATTCTAGAAAACTGAGCATGATATACTGATACTAGGTTGCCTTACTGTACACTAGAGATAGTTTTGTGATTATATGAAATGTGGCATATCTTTGAGCAGTCCATTGACTTTAGCTTTATGTAATGTCAGCTTGTCATAGCAACTGTTTGTGCTTTCAGTGTCAGCTTTAACTTACAAGGTATTCAAACCCCATCACTATTTCAGTATCTCTCTGAGACATGAGAGCATAGGCCAGCCCTTGTATATTATGGCCTGCTACCAGATGTGCCATTCTGTAAAAGCCAGCTGAATAAGAGGGACACAGGAACTTGTCGAACAGCTTTTGATTAACTTGTAAAATTTCTTTTATGGAATATTCCACTAGTAGACATGTCCATTATTTTTATTATCGATATATTCTATGAACAGTTGCAACTTTTTGCAGGTATGTCTTTGGAGGAATATTCAGCAAACATGGGCTTGTGTTTTATTACATTTGTTGAAGGTTAAATAAATTACACGCATTGCATAATGTTGTTGAATTGGAAGAATGCAGGTATTGTGCAGTCTTCTAATATAAAAATCTCACCCCATCAATACTTTAGAATTACATAAATTTCAATAACCTGAGCACAAGGTGAAGAGACATTAATTTATGAAAATTTCAGTGAAACATAAACTTTAAAATTTTCCAGGCAAGATCTGTTATATGTGCAGATTCTCTGTAGGTGAATTCCATTACCTTAGCTTTTATTTCAGCTTGCTGTGGCAGTCCATGAAGCAGTAAGACAGAGGCTGACATCCCTATTAGTATGTACAGTACCAAACAGATTATAAATTTTATTTTGTGCTGCTACTTATTTCCAAGGCTGCACTGACGCTCCAATGTGAACACAAGCACTCTCTGATTTTATGAATGACTTGGCATATTGGTAGGTGTGAAGGACTTCATCTCAAAGAATTCCATATTAAAAATAGTTCAGATATTTCACTTTGTCATCCACTTTAGTGTGACAGAAGAAAAAAATAATACACACACACACACGTACGCACACAAAATGGAAATTGATCTGTATTGCAGGAACTGAAACTAAAAGAAAGTAATTCATTTGAAGGGTTCTAATTTGCAGTATTCTCCACTCTGATAGTAGAGACAGAAATTCCTTGGTTTTGGAAGTGCCTTGTTTGGTTGAAAATGCCAAGTAGCTTTAATATGTAGGTATCATGAGGCTGTTTTGCCCAGAAACATGCTATGCAAACCAGAAGAGCTACTTGTGGTAAGATAAAATATTTTTATCAAGAATCACATAATTTATAAAATGTTGCTATTGTCCAGTAGGAATATAACTGGACCAGATCAGTGCTGTATAGTCTTGGGTTGGTGAGTGGCATAAAATAACACCCTGGAGAGCAAGAACAGGATGCATAAATTGGTTGCGTTCGAGCTGAAAACAGCAACTTCCAGACTACATTTTGGGTTTCTTTCTGTCTGTCTGCATTGTAGGTCATGGAATGTGCCTCTGAAATATAAATTTTAAACAGGTTTTCATACTAAGAATGCTTTAGACATCAGACCTGGAATCATTTTTTTTTTAATCTGTTATGAGTTTCCATGCAAGGCTCTTTGATTTGCAGATGTGATTGTTTTATCTTTTATACATGAATGATGAAGAAGGTCACCCTGTCCTCAGAGCTAGACTCATTCTCTGATAATTTTGTAAATCACATCTTATGATACCATATATTGAGTACTTGAAGGATAATTTGATACTTGTGCACCAGTATTAATAGTTCAGTGTAATTACAAACTGGTCATTTCAGTTCAAGGTTTCTCATGTCTGCATTACAAAAACAGTGTTATGAATCTGATAGGCTGGTTACAGAGCCAATGAAGGGCTTCTCCACGCTAGGATGTACAATATTGATTGATGCTCTCTGATCTTTATGGCCAGGACACCTTTCTGGCAGTTTGCACCATTTATAATACAGCTGTTTTTTTTTTAAATAAACATACAAATAAAGAAATTAGAAGTTCTTTCTAAAAGTGATGTATTAAATTTAATGTCATTTCATCTTCTAGTTCTAGGTACTGAATTTTTTATATAGTTAATGATAGCTACCATACATTTCACTGTTTCTGTTTCCTCTATCCAATTATGGCCATTCAAGCTGTACAGTTTGTGCATTTCATTGTAGTACTTTCCTCCATCTTTTTTTAAGTCATGTAAATATTCTTTAAGTCTTTGCAGTTGGATTTTATTCATTCTTAAAATTTTTAGCCACTGTGTTGTTTTATTTGTATTTGCAAGAAAAATGACCAAATACATTTAACTTAACCTGTTTCTCACTGTAAGATTAATTGTGGACACCCAAACATAAGAGATTTACTCCATACTCTTGCATGTTTGTGCTGTGGCTGCGCCTGTTAATCTCGTGCATTAGTACTGCAGCACTGTAAGGTTTTAGCTACTATATATATGTGGTAAAACAGTAAAGTTCTGGAACTGATGGTATCATGCAGGAATGCTTTGTTCCGTGAATCTGTGATGGCCATCAGGCATTAGTGAAGAGAAAGTTCTAACACGGTAATTTCATCCATAGCACTTAAGTTGTGTTTTCTTTCTTGTTGTGCAGTAATGAGCAAACATAAGTTTTGTTGAAAAGTTGGAAAAACAAGTATGTATATATATATAAACATCTGAAATAATGAAAAACACTTTATGTAAATGAAGTTTTACCTCTTCTACATGTTTTGGAGTGATTTTTAATATTCAGAGAAGGAAGTCATTTGCTCAGAATTTGGAAATGGTTAAAAATTTCATGAACTGGTGGTCAGAGACTGCTGAATAGCCCTAAAATTGTTGGAGCATTGGCTGCCATTTAACCAGAAGATCATTCATCATATTCTTCATGAAAGTTTTGGACAGAGGAGATCTTTGTGAAGTTTGTTCCACATGACATCATTGATGAGTTCACTGTGCCATGATGATTTCATCATGGCAAATGACACTGTGATGGAGACCAGCCACCCACCTTATTCAGTCAAGAATTTTGAGAAGGACTGAACTGTTAGAGTAAATGCTGTTCCTTTGAATGTCTTCAGTGGCTATTTTGTATGGCTTTTAGAAATGTGTAAAAAGTGGGTTGCAGTCAAGGAGATTATTGTGAAAAGAATAAAACAATTTTCTTCTGATTTTATGTGTGTAGCGGTAGGATGTGGAACAAGTTGTAAAGGCACAAATATACAAATTTACAGTATAAAGTATTACATTATACAAAAATATTATAAATCATCTTTATACATAAAAAATTTATTTACCGGGTAAAGGGAGTGTGTATGTTGGTATTTTCTTAAAGCTGCTTTAAATTTTGACTTTTCATTTTTGAGGATTGGCATGCTAAATGATAAACTGTTGAAAATTTTTACACCAACATAGATGTACTTTTTTTGAAAATAAGATCGGTTGGCATATGATCTGTGAAGGTGATGCTTATACCTTATATTAATACATTGTGCAAATGAATGTGTTTGAAAAATTACCTGCTTATTAATAATGAGGTTCATTAATGAAAGTATATACTGACATGGATCCGATAGAATCTCTAATTGTTTAAGTAGACTTCTTCAATAGGTTCTCAGTTGTGTACCAGCCTGAATTCTGATGGTTTTCTTTTGTGAAGTGAAAATATTCCCATTCTTGGAAGAGTTACCCAAAAAAATTATTCCATATTTTATGATAGATTGAAAGTATATATATTAAATTGATTTGACAGTGTTAATGTTCCTGATATGGACCATTGACCAAATGGTATAACATGCTCTACATAACTTAGGAATCATTTCTTCAATGTGGTTCTTCCAGTTTATGTGGTTATCAATTTGTAAACCAAGAAATATTGTAGTCACTGCATCTGATATATATTTTTCTTTATAACCAATATATGATGTAGAATGTTATGAATTTTTTGTTATGGATTTCATTATATCCATTTTCTAAATTTGCATCTGAACAGAAATCTTTGAAATTTCTGCTTGAAATTATGGCAGTAGTACCATCAGCAGATAATATTGGTTCTGATACAGAATACATTATGTACATGTGTGAATGCTTGTTAATATACTAGTGTAGTGTGAGTTTTAAGATTCACACAGCAGTGTTGAAGAAGATTAAGTCTTCTTAGATGTTGCAGGATGGTTAGGTCCTGAAGATGGAGGTGGTGCACTCTTCCTAAATTTCAGTAACTAATTACCACTCATTATACTTTAGTATAAGATCTGAAGAATGCAACAGTTAGTAGAATAAATTCATATGCGCATTTACTCAAATTAGTATCTGCTAGTCAATCCTGTCTCATCATAAATATAAATTCATAAAAGGAACTATTTAGCGTGAATATAATGAGTGTATCACTTTAGTCTATTAACTATTGTATTATGCAGACTTTATACTGATTTATTGGATTGATCAACACAATGGGATGGTGTTACCCAAATTACCACTCAGTATGGCATAAGCATCACGGAGGCTTGGATCTCCATATTGGCATGATGTTTGGCTGAACTGCATGGCTGTTTATGTAGCTTCGTGGAAAAGTTATTGTGAAAGTTGAACTAAAAGAAGCCAAGCTAGTGTTTTGGTGTATTGCGGGAGCTTTGCATAATGTAATGAACCCTCTGTCCATAATTTCTGAAGGCACTGCAGAAATAGAATGATGAACACAGGAAGACAGCAGCTGAGGCAAAATTGTAAGGTGTCAGATTTATAGAGACCACAGTAAATGAACAGTACCTCCACGAAGATGATGCATAAGAGAATGATAGATTGGAGGTTTCATTGTATGTGGTGTGGTATTAGTGAATTATTTCATTTTTAAAAGTTAGAGAACCTTTATACATTCTGTATCCGATAAGACAATTTCTTGTCTTAATGATAGATTATGTGTGAAAGGAAATTGTGGTTATCAAGGAACCAAAAAGTTGACAAGTTATCCAGCACTGTGATCAGCCAGTCAAAGGATTCAGGTTGAATGGAATGGAATGTATCTTCTGAAGAAACTCATTTTTTTCCTCAACACAGTTACTATATCTGCTCTCTGAAGTAGAATTATTTTAGTTTTTTGTTCATATGTTTCATATTCATGAAAAGCTTACTATGTTATTTAATCCCATTTGAATGTGTTATGGAGTTCTTACATACATACATACACTTACATACATACATACAGACATACATACATACATACATGCATACATACATACATTACACACACACACACACACATACATGTATATATATATACATACCCAGTCACTGCTGTGAACAGAAGTCTGGCTGGATTTCATGTAAATGGTGGGTAAGTTGTCACCTTCTTGCTGTGATGTCTTCAGTATTGTTAACAATTTATAAGTCATTTTTATGAGGTAATTTTTTAGGTAATGTATTGTTTATTGAAATTGTACCTTGTTAGAAAACTTCTGTAGAATTATTTGGCTCACACAGGAAATGGGATATTCAAGGTATGACACAGATATGTGAGATACTGTAAATATGACAATAATAGTTAAAATGTTTGTAATGCATACAGATTTAACAGGAGAGTCAAAATAGGTAAATTGGTACAGAATTTATGTTTAAAAATGTATATACCTGGAATCAGTCTGTGAATTTGACAAATTAATTATTAATGACCTACTTTATCTTTCAGCAATGATGTTGAGTTACACCTACTTCATCTTTGTAAGTTACATTGTAGACTGAGTCTTGGTTACAACTTAAGTTATCCTTCATAATTACCAGATGGAGTTTATGGAACTGTGTAAGCTCGTAAGGCTTTTATACTCCTCCTGTTTGTGCAGGAGAGTGTTTCATGCAACAAAATCTCTAATTTTCTAACATCTAAACTAATGCTGATAAGAACTGTTGTGCCACAAATATGCCTGTGTAAATCATGAATACGTGTATCAAACAGGGCAACAAGTGTATTTCTCTCTGGAAAACCAGCCACTCTTGCCACTTCTCTGATTGCAGTGTTAATGTAGGATCACATTTGAATATAGTGGCCTCTAAGTCAAAATTATTGAGCAGCCATGAATGTGGGAGCACAAAGAGTCCTCCCAAAGTCTTGTCAGTGTACAGGTTTTCTCAGTTGTTGGTGGGTAAACAATATTTTACACTTCTAGATGTGTTTGAGAATGTATGTTTCCTGTCGCCACAAGTTGATGGTATGGTATGCTTTGTTCCATATGAGCCTAAAACAATGTACAGATTCTTGGAAGTTTCAAGAGGAAGATGACACCTGCCACATTGTACTATCACAAGACCTGAAGATTGGTTAGTTTGCATATGTGGTGGATGACCCATATACTTCACTGTTTATGTTTTTGTGAACATAATACAACAACTTGTGTGTGTGTGTGTGTGTGTGTAGCAGGTGCATATATAATAGGAACCATATATGCATGTGAAATAGCAGTCTCAGTAAGAAGTAATGAAATGAAGGGCATAAGGGGGCTGTATAACCTCATTTGGAACCATAAAATCATGATATTTGAACCACACTGCAGACCTTCACTAGAGGATTGTGAGAAGAATACAAATACTTAATAACTCTAATGTCAGATGCCCTAGTATTAGGTACTTTGTTTTTGGTTCTGGTTTATGCAGAGATCTTTCGGGTCTTTAAACTGAATTATTAGTGCTATGCAATGAATGAGAAGACAGGATATGTTTATTTTTCATATATTGATGCAACATAAACATTTAAAACTTGAGGCTCCTTCTTGTAAGCAGAATTAATTTTCATGCCATATATTAATGCAGAAATGAAGATGACTGTCATAACAAACTTTAAGATTGACTCTCCTAAGTCTTCAGTAGTGACAGACTCCTATACTTATGCCCCCATCACAATCTTAGGGTAGACACTTTGTAAGCAGGAAAAGACTGTGTGTTTATTGTATAAATTGTTGGCAATATCTTGTTGTGGTAGCATTCTTTGGTGATTTACCCCTCTACTTTGAAGTCATAGTACCTTCTAATATTAGAGTTGGTTACTGTTTCATGGCATCCATGATATAAAAATGCAGATTGTTTGTGTTTAATAAAGTTGTTAAAAACACTGCAATGAAAATGAGAAATTGTGCTTATACTGAAAAATTTGGACACCTGTTCATCAGTTCTGACCAATATGCCTGGAAGTATATGAAATAAAACACCTGTTATGGGCAGAGAGTGAACTTTCTTTCTTTCATTCTTTCTTTCTTTCTCTCTTTCTGTGAGTAAGTGGGTGAGTTTTTGTGTCTTCATGGTTGGAACGTTCATTGTATCATGAAGAATGCATGCAAGTCTTATTCACCATTTAACTGCCATATGGGTTAACATTTTCCTGTAAATAAATTGCATATAGTAAATGTTAATAAAAATTTGCACTAAATCCTCAGTGACAAAGTCGTGCCTGTTTTTGCACAGCACACAATGTTTTGCTGCAGCAGTAGAAATGTTAAACATTTCAAGTATGAAGATCCTGTTGTTGAGGAACCGCAGACTTTTTTACAAACAGATCATGTTATGTTTATGTGTGCGACAGATTTTTTACAATATCTTAGGGGGCTTTCATTATTTGTTAGTAAGTAGTTCATACTATCCTTGGGTGCCAAACACTATGTGTGGAATGCTAAAACTGCCAAATGTTAGATATTGCTGATGGCCAATTATGGCCACTCTTATTCAGCTCCCATTTAAATTCTGGTTTGCTACAGATCACACCAGACATACAGTTCTGGTACCAAAGTGTTATGGCCAGTGTAGAAACAGGACAAAGGTGACAGTTCTGTAATATTCAGAGTAATTTGTATTTTTTCTTTGTAATTAATGAAATGTACAAATTGTGTAGTTCTTAATCAGGTTTCCTGAAAATGGTATGATGTTTTAAAGCCAGGGATATACAGAACCTAACCATTTGTACAAGAGATACAGTACACACTAAATTAAGCAACATTATCTTATCGTAGTATTCAACATACTCATAATGATTGGACTGGTCATGAAGTTTGAAACTGCATTTGCTGAAAACTTGAAGTCTTCTGGATGAAATATTTGTAAGTAATAAGCTTTTTTGTGTGGAACACCATTGATATATTGAGGGGAGTACAACTGAAACTCTTTTAGATAATGAAAGTGAACATTTCCTGTTTCAAATCCATTGTATGAACGTCTGTCTTGCCCCTGTTACAATGAAGGCAAGGAAAATACAAGAAAGGATATTTGTTAATGGGTTTTTGTAGGATAGCTCATGGACAGAGAGGATTTGATTGTAGGAAAAGGGACATATCTAGGAATGGAGTATGTCACACAGAAACTTTTCTACTGTTCAATTTTCTTTGAGCCTTTGACTGATTTATGCCCTTATGCTTTATCATCTTGCCGTTATTATGTGTTGTAATAATCTTTCATGGCTATAGCTGAGATTCCTCACTTTATTTTAGTATCAAAACAATTTTATAATAGTAGTCTGGTATGTACAAATGACTAAAAGTTTATTACATCTTATTCCTCTTCTGCTTTGTGTGTGTTGTAAGTTCTGAAGTAAAGTATCCATTACACAGGTATAATCCTTAACCAGCAATTAATTATATAGTTCCATTGTGCAGGAGGCATTCATTTTGTGTCACTTTGATGCTGTATTTATATTATACAACTGCCATATACATTCACAGTCATTAAGTGTGTTTAATACAACACGTGCGAGTTTGTAAGCTGATTTTGATTTTAATGAAAGTACAGAACATATGAATATCTTTAATCTTGGGTGTCAGCATGGCAACTGTTGCAGGAGCTTTATACATTATGAGAAGCATGTTTTTGATACATCTCTTGTGATAACAGCCATGCTTAGAATGCAGATTAAAAATATTCTGTAGTTAAAAACTGCGAAATTATATGTTAAAGTATACTGACTTTGTAAATACACATGTACACATGCATGCACACAAGTCATTCTGGTTTGAATTTAATCTGTGTACACTATAATTTTAAGTAGTACTTAAATTGAATGTGTCTGTTTTTAATAATTATTTTTCAGTTTGTTTTTAAGTTTTGCTTTCTGAAGATGGGATGAGAGTTGTACATTCACCAAGTGGGAGAAGTGACCGGTAGATACATATTTTGGAAACAGTGAGAACTGCTGCTCTCTTGTGTATGTGCATGTGACTTGTTTTGGCAGGCAATGTGTTAATCTGCAGATAATCACAAGTTTCATAAATTTTGGTAATCAGAATGTTGTGGAAGAGTCATGTATGTTTGTGTGTGATCATAGTTGCTGTTGTTTATTTTATTTGAGACTGGACATGAAAAATTGTCTGCATAATTTGGAGTGTCATTAGAATGTGAATTCATTAAACTACACCACAATATAATGGCTGTGATACTGGCTGTATTGACTTAGAGGCCATTTTTTGATTTATAAAATCTGCTGTGTATTCTTAACGCTTAAGAAAAGGTGAGTTTGAATATCATGAATATATTTCCAAAAATATTAGTTTTTGTTTCAAATCCTCACTGCGCATATGAAAGGTAAAGTTGTTCCCACACTCAGTTAAGTACCATTCCCCGAAGGCTTACAGGAGAGTGGAGGTATAACAACATGCATTCTTGACCTTGGCTGTAGATGGAGATGAGTGGTCAGCTTGATGCCTTGGTGCATCGGTGGTTGCACCCTCAGGGTACAAGTCACTAGTACCCATGAATAGTTTGAGTGGGCATCAAAGCAGCTGGACACTTTAGTGAAGAGCTGTTTTCTGCCTGCCAGGACTCAAACCGCAAGTCCTTGATCATCCAGCCCATAGTTTGTATTTCCTACATTCTCATTTCTTAAGGGAATGGTATTGCAGAATACGTGCGCTTTGTATGTCTGTTATTCGGCTATAGTTTCTTTTTTCAGCCCATGTATAGAAATTCATTAACAGTCATCACTTGTTGAGAGATAATTGAGACCATCATACATGATTAAGATTAGCAGTTACACAATCCATATGAGTTATAATGAATAATCTTGAAGTCTCCAGAGTTCATACTGTTTACACGTGTTAGTGTGTAGAAGTCTGAGATTAATAGGAGGCTCCTCTTAAGTAAAACTGACTGAAGGAAATAATGTCAGATCAGAAATATTGGTAGTAAGATTAGCCCTACAATCAGATTACTTTGTCATGAATAGCATTGTGGCAATCATAATTTTTATACAAGGTACCAATTTTGTATAAGTCTTCTTTGATTCTGACACAGTTGTTAAGATAGCAAGAAGTGACAGATGCGTGGCTGCATATTAGAGCTGTGTAATGTGCTGATGTGTAATTGTGCTTCAGTCTCTGAAAGTGCAGTAAATGGGGAGTCTTGATGTAAAAAAAGCTTAGTTTCTGCAGTGAAGCGAAATGTGAATAATATAAACTCGTCTTTACTAGACTGATTGCAAAATAGTGGGGTGAGACAGAAGGAGGAACATATACAATGCCAGTTTGTCAGATATTGTCTTTTTTTATGAATCATAAATGCAGCTCAAAAATGATGCAATGATATAGTAAACTATACCTAAAATTAATACGGTGCTATTACGTATGAATATTGTTGGTTTTCTGTGAAAACGTCTTTATTCCTGTAAGTGTGAATACATTAAGCTTTGTTTTCAATGATTTATTGATGAGTCATTTACATACAATATGAATAATGTGTTGGTTGCAGCACTTCTCCTTGGATCAGTATTTTTTTAAAACGTGACAAAGTAGACTGCAGTGATACTGAACATAAAACAAGGTAACACATATTCTCACAAGTACACAAAATATGTATGGTAATAATAACCAAGACTTGAATATCCCTTGTTATCTGTGTACATTTAGAATTTGAAATGTTTCCAACTAATGGTGAGTCCACATCAAAATATTTGGAAATTCTAACTCAATTACAGACTTCTTTACTGATGTTAAAAATTAGGTTATTAACAGATTTTGTATGGCAGTGTTTACCATAGTCTGTAAACTGATTTTAATCATATTTAAAAAGTGGTTTTAAAAAAGAAGGGGTAATAGACTTCTATTATAATCTGTATGTAATAATCTGTCTGCAGTTGTAATTGATGTACAACATACGTGATACAGTCCAGATGATGAATCTACCATCAGGCATGTTAAATTGAACATTTTGTATAAATAACACAAGTTTATTTTGTACATATATGTATCTTTTTTTTTTTAACCTGGTGATTACCTGCCACATGAAGAATAACATACAGTGTCTGCTTTTTGCTTTCAGAGCACCACAATTCCTGCCCTGTCACACCTACAGCATGGAGATTCTTGTTAATTTTATCCACCTCTTTTACATCCCTTTTCTCATTTTTTGAGCTTGTAATAATTGCACTGTTAGAAAGTAGACAGAGTATGTGGGCTGCTATTACATTGCTAGTATACATCACCTTCTTAACAAAATGTGTGAAATGTCAGACACAAAACATCGTGATAATCCTTTCGAATTATATTTGCAAATGAGATTTTATAGTCAGTATTTGGATGGCCTCAAAAAACTTGGACACATATCCTCCAAGAATATAAACAGAACTAAATTTGTTGTGTTTTGAGAGTCTACAAAATAAACTTACCCATTTTTTATAGGGTTCTTGTAACAGAAATTACTTGATTTCTGTTATACATGACAAGTATTTCTTATACTATCGAATGAAATTGCCATTTGCTATTTAGAATCAATATTATTATCACAGTTTTGTTATATTGGAGGTTGTTTTATGCCAGTGCATATTGTGTAATTGTTTACAAGTTCTGTGTTTCAATTACTGCTGCATTAAATCAAATTCCAGATTCACAGAAGTCATACCTATTGAGTCAATGCATACTAGATAAAACGAAATTTGCAGAAATAATCTGAAAGGATTATAAATGTGGTTTTCAATGTACATTCAATCTTAGGAATACTAGCTATTGTGAACATCATAGGGAATGAGGGCTGAAGTAAACAACTGTGTCAAACAGAATTTTGATAGTTTCAACAATTTGTCACATAGAAAGCTGTATAATGTTAATCAGGGCAAGTGCTTTTTTGAGATGCTGTGGGTAATATTAAAACAAGACACTTGTGGGTTATAACAAGCTGAGCCATCAAGTTAACAAACTTTCAACTTCTTTGTTGAGTCCTGTGGTTTGCCGTGGTGTTGATTGTGCGTGGTATGTTCACATTCCTCAGTGTTATTCATAAGAAGTCAACATTTATACCATACTCATGTGGATGTGTTTTAATATGCTGATGTTGAACGGAAGGATAAGAAACCATTTTAAATCTGTACACGGCTTACAAAATAATCTGGTTATGAATTCAATTGGCAAACGTTTTTCCATCCCCCGAATGATTAAAATAATGTAGAAGTTAAAAGGAGACTTCTGCTGGAATTTGCATGTCCAGTTAATAGCTGTACATAAATCTCTTTACGGGTTATTTTAAAGAAACAGAAATGGTGATATTAATGAAACTGTTGTATATATTAAGGGATTATAAAATTCACGACTTCCTTCAGAAAGGAAGAAACATACAGTACATGCAGATTTGTATTTGTGTAAATAGTTGTCTTAATGCAAAGTGTGAAAGAATAAAACTTTCAACCATGAAGTTTTTAATTTTCAAGGTAAAGTGTTCAGCCCATTTCCTTCCCCTGATATTAAACACCAAACATTTGGTGACATGAAAGTTGGAAGCTGGCTGTGAAGAAGAGTGCAAATAATTCTACTGGTGTGTAGAAGGACTTTAGACTTCACACTCAGAGTACTCGACCATGTGGATGTAGTGGTACAAGAACTTTCCTAATCTTAAGTGATTCTACATCATGGGGATAATTTTGACCTTGCCATTTAATATGTACACTCCAAAGGTATTTTTGTAGATGATCTGGAATGTTATGGTGAGTTTTGTTATCTAAAAAAATATATATAAGAAAAATAAAAAAGAATCCATAGTTTCCTTTTCTCATGTCTCACAAGAAATGGGCAAAATGTTTCACCAAAGGTAATACTGCTGCCGATCATCCTAAATTGTTAAAGTTATTACAGTTTTGTTTTGTTATTCCTGCACATAATGGGGATGTTGAGTTTCCTTCCTGATGTGGGCCAATGGACAAAGAGCAGAGAACATGGTCTGCCAACGTCATTAAAGGAATCTGTATTTTGCAGTACAGTTCTAAAAACATACCTTGTGAAGAGTTGTGCATATATATTGGTTGTGTTCCTGAACCGACATATAATTCTGCAAGTGTTATTTATTTATTTTTTTTTTTGGTGCAGTGTTATGTATGTGTGAGGGAACTACAGTATGTTCACTCTCATGGTTGATAAGAGATGTGGTCTTGGCTTGTTATGGATATATGGTAACCCCATATGGAAATATTGTATGGAAGTGAATTATTTTTGTTCTAATAATTATGAGTGATGGGGCTGTAAAGAATCGTTACTAAATCTGTGCATAGTCATAAGTTACTTTAGTACCCATTGAATGGATTAACTGACGGATCGCCAAGAGTATCAAACGAACAGAATCTCGGCAATGTATTATTTCTACCTAAACCTCTAATCCGTGATTTACGACGGATTGCATACACAAGCTACCCATGGCATTAGGAAACCGTTCTCTTCAACAGCGGGCAGTACAACGAAGCGTTGTCATCTCTGTCATGCCCCGATGCAAGAATCTGTGTAGAAGGCTGTGCATAATGTACCTATCCTTCATAGATGTCGTTAGTCTGTATGCCAATACGAACATTTGCCGATCGGTTGAAGTATAGTAGTTTTAAGTGATGAATGTTTACTGCTGACTTTTGCATCTAAATTTACCGTTGAAGTTCTACATTGTTATCGAATTTTTAACTGCATGATATCGGCGTGTACACCTGCAGCTTGAAGTAATCGATTACATCAACGTCGTGTGGTTTTCATGTGGAGAATTGGTTAGTACGGTGTTCTGATATGAGAGATGGAATATGGCTTCCCATACAAATTCCAGGGTAGTTAAATAGTGGATAAGTATTACATTACATTATGAAGTACACAAGGCTACCATTTTTTCTGTATTACATGTGTGATATTTTGCAGATGATAGCGTAGTATTTGTTACGTGACGTTTGTTGTTAATTATATTTTAATTTGATTTCTGTCAGTTCTGTTTACTTTGTAGTTAATATGTGTATATTATAATGATGCAACGTCGTTAGTATGTTTGCGGACACATTCTTCGTAGAACAGTTGTTTGTAGATCTTGTAACATAACTGCCATCAGTCAGTTATTGCCATTGTTTCATTCTTGATTTATTCAGTATTTCTTGCATGAGGTAATATGATTTGAGAAAATAGCTTGTAAATTAAGTACTGTTAATGAATATGCCATAAGTCTGAGAGTTTAAGGTTCACCAATTTGTTTAGCATGTGCCAAGCGATTTTATTTAGCAGTGTTATGCTGATAAATGGTATTTTGTAATACTGTGACATTTTGAATTGCTTTAAACTGGAGTTACTGATACATATGAGCCATAGACCTTTGTTTGTTATTGCCTGTCTAGCAGACACTGTGTTTAGTCACTTTATAGCCAGTTAGCATACTTTATACACTGATAAAAGAAACTATAAAGTTTATAAATAATAACAGTTCATTAGCTAATGTGCAAATAAGCTATTGTGATCCAGTTTACAAGAAGTAATAATGACATAGTTTGTAGGTTTACAAATTTATAATCACCTAAGTTGAAATTATTATGTAGAACTCATTTTGCCAAAATTGTTTGCTTTATCTTTGCATTAAGGTTCTTGTTATTTCATATTGTGCAGAACAGTTAACAAAAGTCAACATTAAAGATATGTAGCAATTGTAAAAATAATTGACTCATTGATTGAAAATAACTGTTTTTCTGTTAGACCATGCTGAGCAGAGACCTCCCTACAGTTGCACATGAGGATGAAAACAGATTCAGTTTGTAAAATGTTGTGTTCTTCTTAGGATGCTGGATAATGGACAAGGTCCTGAAAAGAGTCATTCTAAGCATTAAGAAGAATGTATTATTCATACTGCTTTTCAATTCTGACATCCTGCATCACTTTATACTGAAAGTCTTTTGCACCAGAGCAGGCAGTAAAAGCAATCAGTGCTATTCGAGTTTGCCACAAGTGGGGGTAAACGCATTTGTTCATTCAATATATTTCAGTTAACATTAGATTTTTACTGGCTGTATTTATATAAAATACTGTAAGTGGCTTCCTTCAACTCAAAAACCAGCATCACACCCCATAAATGCATTGTTCATTGCACATAGAAGTTCTGTTGGTGAAAATGAAAATGCTCTCTTCTGAGTTTTTCTTTCAGATTGTCTTCACTGTCTGGTTTATTACCATAAACTATATCCATCTACATGTCACAGAAATAAATTTGTCTTGGGTTCAGATATTTTGAATATGGAAGCCACAATCCTCTGTTTATTGTTCTGCTACCAAAAGCCATCTCTAAACAACACAGTTATTTGTAGTATGAGCTATATACTGTCTTGCTAAAAAATGGCATAGATTGTCTCATAATGAGGAGAGGTGTTCAGAAGGTGGTTTCAGCATATGTATAACATGTGGGTATGAATTTGTGATCTCAGAAAAAAAAATGGCCCCACCAATCTTAGTTACACTCTAGTATGCCACATACCAACCTGAACACTGTATGGATTAACATGGAAAACCTGTTATTTGAGAGTTCCTGTGTCCACTGAAATGAAATCAGGCTTCACCACTGAACAGAATGGGTTGAGGAGGTGTAGTTTTGTTCAGTCCTCCCTTAGTAAATGTCTTCTGCAGGTTCTCTTATTGTTTAGAAAGGAAATCATTTCTTGATACCTTGTCACACATTGACAAAGTTACAGCAGGAAACTTTGGTCTGAAATTTTGTGAATTTATGGACACTTCTTGTGGGAAGAGTATTTAGCATACTTTTTAAACAAAAAACACAAATGATGGAATCTGCACAGCAACTGCAGATGTTGTTATAGAGAATTATGTCTGTGGTAAGCAGCATGGGAGCGAGATGGTGAGTGGGCTTGTAACTAACATAGTCAACGTGACAGGAGGTGGCTAGTGATAGTAACAGATTTTTCTTCTTTAAGATAAAGATGTTATAATCATGACACTGGCTCAGAAAGAGTACTTAGAAATTTAAATAGGAAACTCCGTATTGTATCTCACGCCAGTGAGTATTTAATAACTGTTACGTTTCACAATGTAAATACATGTATGGACAAACCAAGACAGTCACGTGGTAAATATATGGGATATAAACATGATCTTCACAGACCATTTGCTAACTTTGCTGTCAATTGGAAGGAGTCAGCTTTGCTGGGATAAAACTATAGAAGATGTTGTTCCTCAAAAATAAATATTTATTGATAATACAATTTAGAGAGGACTGTTCCAAGCATTTCACTTAACGTTCCCATGGAGTGGGTGTGTGGTGTCATATTCAAACCAGTAGTAGCTTACATTGTTTTCTTTTATCGTGGCTACAAGCATACAGGTGAGCATTGAGTGTTGAGGGTATCATTTGCTGGGCTGGGCTGGGATGTATGTGGAAGGATATGGGCGAATAGCAGAGAGATTTTTCAAGCAGTGCTGGGTCTGTATGATGAGTAATGAGCATAGAGTCATATTAATCTGCAGTGATGGTAATGGTGATATTGACTAAAAATAATGTCCGGCCATCAGTCTGGTCAGTCTGGAGATGAATCTGTCTTCATAATCCGTTAATGATGTGGTGGATAATTAACGGTTGTAGAAACTAATGTTGTGAGGACAGAGATAGCAGTTTGTGTGTGAACTGTTGGTCTTGCTGTGTGGTAATGCGTCAGGTATGTTCAGATGCGATTTCAACAGAGAATAGTATTGTAAAGCACGTTTTGGAAGAGGGGAAATTTGGAGGGATTTTTGTTTGCATACTGAGGACTCCAGTTTGTTAATGGAGTATGTGACGGTGCAGGATGGGTAAAAGGAAGTGGGAAATTATACACTGGCAGCATAGTGATAAAGTATCTGGAATTAGAATGTGCGTGTATTAAGGTTGGTCACATGTTGTGATGGTTAATCACTCTTGGACAGTCTGTATACTTATAAAAATTGTAAATTATCTGATCGCAATCAAGCTTTCTGTTGCAGCATCGCGGAACTCGAGACAGGGTGGTGCGTACGGTGTCGTTCGACGGGGAGTTAACTGAAAACTGAAGCCAGACACAGGGCAAGTTTAACGGCCTTCCATTTTCTGAAATGATGTATATAAATTGCTATATATCGTTCTGCTTGTTACAGTAGGTGTCAGAAATGGCCTTTTTAGACTCCCAGGTGCGTTTGATACCTTGTGAACAAATAATTGAATACTTTTGCAAATTCTTATCTAGAAATTGCTGTTACTGTGTGGCAAGTTTAATGGCAGCTGCATGACTCCCACGCCACCAGTCCTATCGCCGCTGTACGACACATTGCATCACCTTAATCACACTGTCCAGTGTAATCTACTGTAACAGGCATGTGAACCACAGTGTAAAGTATGTTTGTGTAGTTCGTGAGTATGCAGTGCAGTTTAACACAACTATGGGATCCCAAAGTGGGCAAAGCATCTGGTAACGGAAAATGTTGTAAGGGCCTGAAGATGACTAACTTTTAGTCGAAACATGTAGCCTTGCTTAAGAATAAAAAAGATTGTGCTGACGT
>Ga0136643_10002330_pt1 | contig 24472 bp, 16 predicted proteins | sample TergutLab28metaG_FD_96883 | JGI IMG/M metagenome (GOLD analysis project Ga0136643, IMG submission 96883) | Labiotermes labralis P1 segment gut microbial communities from Petit-Saut dam, French Guiana - Lab288 P1 (version 3) (version 3) | ecosystem: Host-associated > Arthropoda: Insects >... | reverse complement strand
TCCTCTTTTCTTATGATTTTTTGGAAATGTAAAACGCCACCCAATTTATGAACGAGTGGCATTTCAAAATACATATTTTGTTTAAGATACGATTGATGCCTTAACTGTGGTCGTACGTGCAGGAAAGGATTTTTTAACCCTTAACAAAAACTCCGTATTTATGGGGTTTATGCGTAGTGTATTCATATTTGCATTATATGTACAATTGGTACGCCTATTGCGATAACTGGCACACCTAAAGTTTCTTTGTCTAAGGCGGCTCTTCGGTTGCCAACGCCTGCACCTGGGGAAATACCTGTATCTGTCATTTGAATTGTTTGGTTAATTCGATTAATGCTACGAGCTGCCAACGCATCAATAGCAATAACCAATTGAGGACGCACGTTGTTAACTAGTCCCTTTACCACCTCTGCTGTCTCAATCCCCGTCATACCCATAACTCCTGGGGCAAGGGCAGCAATTGGTCGCAAACCACTTGAAAGCTCGTCAGGGAGGGCTTCCATAATATGCCGTGTAACAAGCACTTTTGATACCACCTGCGGTCCAAGGGCATCTGGTGTAACATCCTTGTTGCCAAGTCCAATTACCAAAACTGCCGCATCTTCATCAATACCAAGACCATCCCGAAGTAGGGCAAGCTGCCTCACCAAAATCCCCATTATCTCCTCGTGTGCCAAGAAGTCGTTCTCCTTGATGCTGGGGGATTCGATGGTGATGTAGCTGCCCATGGGCTTTCCCAAGATTTTTTCTCCCTGCTCATCCACAACATGAATTGTGGTAACTTTAACATTTCCCTGCTGAACCGTATCCATCTCTATGCCAGCAAGATGCTCATCGCCTAGCCCCTCTGCTACTTCCATGGCCAAATCCGTGTAAATATTCTGCATAAAAGCCCTCTTATGTGCTTGCAAGCAAACACGCCTTTTCTTTTTTGTATAGTATTTACAATTGTTGGATTATTTATAACTACCGTATTTTTGTGGCATAACTATTGTAGTAGAGGTTTTTTATAATCCATCTTGACAGGCTCGGTGTTTTGGAGTATAATTTAAGGTGGTTAGCAAATTTAATGCAATTATATAGGAGGGTTTTTCTATGTATGGATTGCTTGATAACTTAAATGATGATTTGGGTTTGGAATTAGACTTGCCCTACCAAATTTTTGCCACATCTTTTAACGAACCAGAGGTTATGGAGGACGAAGAGGAAACCCAAGAAATATCTCCTGAAGGCGTTACGGCACTTCTTTACACAAAAGAGATAGAGTGTCCTGTTTGCCGTGCTAAGTTTAACCACACACTGGTAAGAGAGTCCAAATTGCGTCTGTCACATATGGAAGAGTTGCGTCCAGTTTACAAGGGATTTGAACCTCTTTGTTATGACGTTACCATGTGTACCACTTGTGGGTACGCAACCCTAAAAGATAGATTTGATGTGGTTGCAGAACGCCAACGAGAAACTTTGCTTACTAAATTACGTTTTAACTATGCCAACTTCATGCCCGCTAACTTTCCTGTGGAAATGGATATTAAAATGGGAGTAGAGCGTTATAAATACGCCATGTTAACCGCATGTATGAAAAAGGCATCACTGGGCGAAAAGGCTATGATTTTAGTTAAGCTTTCTTGGTTATATAAAGCCCTTGGTGATATGACGAATACACAACTTTTTACTAGACACGCCAATGAGGTTTTAACACAAGCGTATCAATCTGAACGCTTCCCTATCTTTGGCATGTCAGAATCCACTGTACATTTTTTGCTGGCACGCTTTGCAGTGGACTTGAATGACCACCCAACAGCTCTGCGGTTTTTATCCCAGATTATCGTTGACAAAAACGTAAATTCCCGCCTGAGAGACTTGGCTAGAAATATGAAAGAAGAAATTAATGAAAGTAAGTAAAAGTTTTTCTTGACAAGAGCGATAAGATTTTGTATAATGGATTTTGTTGGTTTTATAGAGTAAAACTTATGAACCAAATTAGGCAGTGATGGGTTAGCATCTATCGCTGTGTGTGGACAGTTGTCCGAGTGGTCGAAGGAGGCGGTCTTGAAAACCGTTGAGCGGCAACGTTCCGGGGGTTCGAATCCCTCACTGTCCGTTAAAACCTAGAAAGCCAGACAAAACCAATCCGCTTTAACTAAGCCGTCAAAGCGGATTGTGTGGTGTCAGCTTATAGGTACAAATGGCAACGTCGTCGTTGCCCGAGGAGAAGTACTCAAGTGGCTTAAGAGGCTCGCCTGGAAAGCGGGTAGGTCGTGAAAGCGGCGCGGGGGTTCAAATCCCCCTTTCTCCGATTTTATAGGTAAACTTTTTCGTTTTTGACGAAAAAACTGATATAGCAGTATTCGCTATAGATACTGTTGTCGCTATCTCGGGGACAATTAGCTCAGTTGGTAGAGCACATCCTTGACGTGGATGGGGTCAGGCGTTCGAGTCGCTTATTGTCCATATAAAACACCCCTTGAAGCCCTGACTTCAAGGGGTGTTTTATATTTACATTAAGGGTTTGACTTTTTTAATGCGTCTTTGTTCAAAAAGAAACCGAAGCCAGCACCGCATATGCCCCCAACTATATGGGTTGCTCTGGACACATTGTCGTCCAATCTAAACCCATCAACAAATTCCCTACCTAAAAAGAGGATTACCACCAAAATTAAGGTTATAGGAATACGACCCTGTCTTAAATTAGTAAATCCAGCTAAAATCATAAACATGAAAACTATTCCACTTGCCCCGAGCAACACTGTGTTTGGAGAAAATATAATATGTACAATTCCCGTAATTAGTGCGGTGAAGGCGATGACGTAAATCAAATTTTTTGTACCGTGTCGCTCTTCTAGCATTGGACCAATAAGCAACAGTATTAGGAAATTGTTGAAAAAATGACCCCAGCCAGAATGACCAAAAACGTGACCAAAAAGCCGTATATAAGTTAGCGGGTCTGCGGGGCTGCTTCTGTAAACCGAAAACAAAAGCAAGGTGGAGCCATTGTCGGTAATGCCACCCAAAACCAACGCCATCAAGGCAATTAGTCCAAAGGTTAGTGTTACAGGGGCATTGTATTGCAAAAAACCTAGTTTATTCATATTTTTCTCACCTCAATTACATTATATCATGCAAACCCATAATTTCATAGCACAAATTTTTTATCGAAATTTCAAAAATGCTGTTGAAAGTTTTTTTGTGCATGGTATAATAGAGATATGTCGGACTTTTTAGGAGAAATTTATAACATGAGCCATTCAAAAGACATTGTGTGTGTTTTTGGGCATAAAAGCCCTGATACAGATACCATAGCTTCTGCTGTTAGCTATGCTTACTTGAAACAACAAACTGGTATGCCAGAGGCAAAGGCGTATCGTTTGGGCAACATTAATCCAGAAACTGAATTTGCACTAAATTATTTTGGTGTAGAAATACCAGAACTTTTGGAGGATGTAAAGCAAAGGGTAGGGGACTTGGAGATTTATAAGCCCGAAACCGTTTGCGAAGATGCTCCTGTTAAGGTGGCTTGGGATATTATGCGTCACGGAGAGGGTAGCCGTTTGGTGCCGATAACCTGTAATGACGGCAAATTGACGGGCATTATTGGTATGGCAGATGTGACAGAAATATTTATGGAGGCAGAAGGTGCTGACATTGCCCGCCACGAAATTTTGTATAAAAATTTGATAAATACCCTTGGTGGCAAGCATTTTGGTGGCGAATATAAATATTCTAAAGTTGAGGGTCGTGTTTATGTGGGTGGTTTGCCCAAAGATTCTCAAATTTGTGATAAAGATATTATAATTTGTGGAAACCTAGAATATGCTTGGAAGATGTATTATGAGCATGACTTTGGTTGCATAATACTAACAGGCGGTCTGGAGCCGAAGGGCTTTGAAGGGGCAAAGTGTGCCATTGTCTGTGTAGATGTTATGGCTTTTAATGCTGTCAAGCTTATCAGCCAGTCAATTTCTGTCCGTTCGGTGATGAACACAGAAAATATTTCAACTTTTTATCCTCATTCTTATGTGGACTCTCTTATGGACACCATGAAAAACAAGCGTTATCGCAATTTCCCTGTGGTGGACTTAGATGGTACGCTTCTTGGCATCCTATCACGTCGTCATGTAATGCGTGTTTCTGGCAAAAAAGTTATTATGGTAGACCATAACGAGCGTAGCCAGTCCGTAGACGGTTTAGACCAAGCAGAAATTATTGAAATTATTGACCACCACCGCCTTGCAGACATACAAACGGATTCGCCCCTGTTTTCTAGGTTCGAGCCTGTGGGTTGCACCTGCACCATAATCTATAAAATGTACAAAGAGCATGGGGTTGATATTCCAAAAGCTATGGCTGGGATGATGCTTTCCGCAATTTTATCCGATACCCTTAGCTTCTCATCCCCAACCTGCACCGCACAAGACAGGGCTTCAGCGGAAGCTTTGGCGGAAATTGCAGGGGTGGATATTGATGAGTATGGCAAGGAAATGTTCCGTGCAGGCACAAATTTAGATAAAATGAGTGTCGAGCAGATGCTAAACATGGACATCAAAAAATTTATCTTTGGCAAAGTCGATGCCTTTGTGGCACAAATTAATGTGATGGACTTTGATGGACTTATGGCACGTGAAGCCGAGATTTTAGCGGAGCTTGATAAGTTTTATGAAGCCAACAGTTGCAAGCTTGTAGTGTTTATGGTTACAGACATTATCCGCAATGGAAGTGAGCTTTTTGCAACTGGGGAAGCCAAAAAGATGGCAGAAACGGCATTTGGTATGGAAGATGGTAGTAACCGTGTTTTCCTTGAAGGTGTGGTATCTCGCAAAAGCCAAATCGTGCCTAAGTTGACCCGCATTGGCGAATCTTAGTTTCTTGCCGTTGAAAATCCGAAAGGAGTACACAAATGACAAGGAAGCTTTTAGCAACGGCGTTTTTTGCCTTTGTAGTTTCGGTTTTTGTGACACAACCCACCCACGCCACAGACATTAATGTTATCGTTAATGGTGTGAGGGTAAATTTTGCTGACCAACAGCCCACCAGTATGGACGGTCGAACACTTGTCCCTGTTCGTGGCGTGTTCGAGGAACTTGGTTTTGACGTTAGCTGGAATGACATATTACGACAGGTAACACTAACACGCCCAGGTGACACGGTGATTATCACCATAGGCAGTGCGATTTTCACGACCAATGGTACAAACCACATTTTGGATGTGCCAGCCCAAATCATTGGTAATAGCACCATGTTACCCATACGTGCGGTGTTGGAAAGCATTGGATATTGCTTGGAATGGGACGGCAACACGAATACGGTACTAATTAATAGCTTGCTTGCTATGGATATATTTGCATTGGAATTTTTGGGGTTAGTAAATGCCTATAGAATACAGAGTGGACTAGCACCCCTTGCAAAGGATTGTAGGCTTATGGGTGTTGCGTCAACTCATGTAAGAGATGCGATTTCTAGTGGCGTTGCCAGCAATACAGGGTCTGATGGACGCAACCACATAGAGCGTATTAGAGATGCAGGGATTGACCTTGCACATATTTCTGCAACAACTGTGCGTTTTGATGAAGCCAGCACCTATGAAATTTTTGCCAAATGGATTGATGATGATACCTTATACGACCAGTTGTTGCGAGAGTTTCCTACAATTGCTGGAATTGCAGTGGGTTTAGAACAACGACCTAATAATGTTGACCGCATTTATATCGTGCTTAAAGTTGGTAGACCAGCAATTACAGCTCCGTATCAATTTGCCCAACAAGTTTTTTACCTAATAAATGCAGAGAGAATGGAAGCGAAACTTAACCCTCTAAATTGGGATGAAGGGCTTACCATCACCGCACAAAGCAGAGTGGAAAACCGCAGAACTGGTGGCAGTTTAGCTCACCGAATGAATAATAACACCAATCCTGTTTCTCCCGAATTTGTTGTGGCAAGTTGGTTAGAAATGGATGTTATGCGAGAACGGATGCTAGACGAGGATGCTACACGCATTGGCGTGGGATATATGATATTTGCCCCAGACGAGGATAATGAGAATTACCATACCCACATGATTGTATTTCTCGCAACGCCTTATACGATACCTCAATCAGCTGACCCATTTCATCCAGAAAATCTTTTAGACAGAGGATATTCGACATATGACGCAAAAATCATCATGGAACAAGAGGTTATTCGTCTAACCAACATCTTCCGTGCGGAATATGGGCTTGAACCTTTGTTACCTCATAGTCAAATTGCAAGTTTTGCAAGACACCGTGCCGATGAATATATGGAATTTGGCTATATCAGTAGTCACATTTCCGCCGTTACAGGCAATCTCCCTAGATATGATGCCCCAGACCATGGCATCAGTGGTTTGGTGCTAGAGAATTGGGCGGCTGGCAACATGACCCCTCAAGCAACCGTAAACCAATGGATTAATTTGCCAGTTCATAGAGCCCAGATGCTAAACACTTCAAATAGATATATTGGCGTGGGTGTGGCTTGGAATTTGGACAACGATGTTCCAGAAACCAGACAAACCCCACATGGTGAAGCCAGGTTTTTCCGTATCCAATGGTCACAAATGTTTGGAAGATAAAATTTATCAATAAAAGACAGGAGGAGTAATTATGTCAGCAATAGAATATCTACTATCAATCGAGGGTACAGAGGACGAAGGTAGGTTGTTTGAAACTTTGGAAAACCTCGGTGGAACAGAGGAAGAGCTAATGGCAGCCACCCATATCCCTGTGGTCGGCAAAGTTATAACCGCTCTTATAACGCTATGCGAATTGGGTAGTGTTACAGAATTTAAGCAAACCAGCCACTTTGACGCTTTAGAAGGATGGGATTTCAAAGTAGATTTGGACAAAGGCGAATTTTCCATGTACCCAGGTTCTGCCATGCGTAAGAAAATTTTGGCCACCATCGGTATTGTGGTTGGATTAGTTCTTCTAATCAAGTTTCTACGTCGAAAAAAATAAGGATATTATTCAGTGGCGATGAAAGTCGCCATTTTTTTATTACAAAACCCCACACCCCTCGACCCAGATTTTTTTGTCAGTTTTGCCATAATCTCAACAATGAAATTAGCCTTGACCTGTGATAGAATTGGTTATAACGATTTTTTGGGAGGAACAATATGAAAAAACTTAGCAGAAAGCAAATTATAGGAATTTTGTGTGCTGTTGTTGCACTTGTGGCTGTTGTTTCGGTTATTGTTGTTGACAGAGGAGAAGCGGCAGAATTTGTGCCTTATGCCCAATTTGCCCAATGGGTGGATGAGGGTTTGGTGCGGGAAGTTGCAATTGGGGACACCCTTGTGATGGCGTTTCAATTACATAGCTCGGAAAATTTATACGAAACCAGTAACCCACGCAATCCAGCCTTAACAGAGCAGTTATTGCTCGCTGGCGTTGATGTGGTAGAGCAGGGGGCTTTTGTTGGGATAACCAGTTTGTTGCCTTTTGTGCTTTTAGGTGGTGTATTTTTCTTTGCCTTTCGTGCTATGAGCAAAAACAGTGGCAAAGGTGCAATGGCTCTAAATGTGACGGCAACAGATGTTAGCCAATCCAAAATTGGTTTTCAGTCGGTGGCTGGCAATGTGGAAGCCAAGGACATGGTGTCGGATGTGGTAGACTTTATTAAAAACCCTGACAAATACGCACGTTATGGTGCAAGGATGCCAAGGGGTATGATTTTTTATGGCCCACCAGGCACTGGTAAAACTTTGATGGCACGTGCAATTGCTGGCGAAGCTGGTGTTCCGTTTTTCGCTGTAAGTGGTTCGGATTTTGTTCAAATGTACGTGGGTGTGGGAGCTGGGCGTGTACGTGAACTATTCAAAAAAGCCCGAGAGGCAGGGCGTGCCGTAATTTTTATTGATGAAATTGATGCCGTGGGCAAAACCCGCACATCTGGGGCAAGTGGTGGAAATGATGAACGTGACCAAACCCTAAATGCCCTGCTAACCGAAATGTCAGGCTTTGAGGGTACAGAAGGTATAGTTGTTATAGCTGCAACAAACCGCCTTGACACTTTGGACGAGGCGCTTCTTCGCCCTGGACGTTTTGACCGTCAGGTGGAAATTGCCCTACCTGACTTAGTTGGTCGGGAAAGCATTTTACAAGCACACGCCAACGGCAAACCCATAGAAAAGTCTGTGGATTTGGCTAGACTGGCAAAACAAACCGTATTCTTTAGCGGTGCAATGCTAGAAAACCTGTTGAATGAAGCCGCCATAAACGCTGCAAAATCTGGCAAGGAAACCATTGGTCAAGCAGAGGTTGACAAAGCCTTTTACACCGTTATTGCTGGTAGCGAAAAAGCTGACCGAAGCGGAATTAAAGACAAGGAGCGTCGCATCACCGCCTATCACGAAGGGGGTCACGCCCTTGCTACGAAATTGTTGTCACCAGAAAACTCCGTGGCAAAAATTACTATCATCCCATCCACCAAAGGAGCAGGGGGCTTCTGCCTTAATCTGCCCCCCGACAAAATGTATTACACCAAGGCAGAACTGGAATGTCAAGCCATTTCATTACTTGCAGGGCGTGCCGCCGAAGAAGTGGTTTTCGGAGCGGAAAACGTCACAACAGGGGCTTCCAACGACATCCAGCGGGTAAACGCATTGGTGAAAGACTATGTAACAAAATACGGAATGAGCAACAAATTAGGCTTGGCAACCGCCACAGGCGAAGTTGCCGACCAAATTTGCCGTGAAACCGTTAACCAACTCTACGAAAAAGCTGCGGAGCTGGTACGTAGACACAAAGACAAGTTGGACAAAATAGCTGATGCCCTACTTGAAAAAGAAACCCTAAACGAAGACGAATTAGACCTTCTTTTAGCATAATATTCTTGGATGTATTCCTAACGCAAAAAGTTTTTTAATAAAAAAGCAAATTGGCTATTGACAAAGTGCCACCTACCAATTATAATAAGTAGGTGGCTCACAAGGAGAAGTACTCAAGTGGCTGAAGAGGCGTCCCTGCTAAGGATGTAGGTCGGGTGACCGACGCGGGGGTTCAAATCCCCCTTTCTCCGATATTAGGAACAAATACGAACCCCTCAAAACCCCTATGGGTTTGTGAGGGGTTCGTATTTTTGTTTGAGCTAGATGTGTGATAGGGTAAACAGGGTAAAATTGCATCTGCTAAAATTAACCTTGACATTCGGGGCGAAAACTGTCATAATAAGGATATAATTGATGAGAGGGGTGCGACCATGCCTGTTTTGAACTGGATTGGCAAGGAGAAGGTGGTCAACCACCATAGGCAGGTGCCATATCGTATACTGGAGTCTAGATACGCTCATGGTCTGGCAGATAGTGGCAACATGATTGTGCATGGGGACAACCTTGATGCTTTGAAGGCTTTGTTACCTCGGTATGAGGGCAGGGTGAAGCTGGTGTATATCGACCCTCCGTATAATACGGGTAATGAAAAGTGGGTGTACAATGACAATGTGAATGACCCTAAGATGCGAAAGTGGCTAGGCGAAGTGGTGGGCAAAGAGGGCGAAGATTTGAGCCGCCATGATAAGTGGTTATGTATGATGTACCCACGCCTTAAACTGTTGCATAGGTTGTTGGCGGATGATGGGGTTATTTTTATTTCGATAGATGATAATGAAGTGTTTAACTTAAAATTTGTCTGCGATGAAATTTTTGGAAACAAGAATTTTATATCCGCTATTACGGTTGTCGGAAATCCCCGGGGACGTGATTATGGCGGTATCGCACGTATGCACGATTATATTTTGGTCTATAAAAAAAGTAGTATGCTTGAATTGAACCTTATACAAGATAAAGACAATAATTTTGTTCTTGAAGATGAATTAGGAGGTTTTGAATTGCGTGAATTACGCAATCGCAACATACGTTTCAATAAAGAAAATCGACCAAATTTATACTACCCATTTTATATCGACCCAGCCTCAAAAGATGATAATGGGCTTTTTGAGATATGGCTTGAACCAAAAAGCGGCTTAATTGAACATTATCCGCTCGCTTCTCAAGGTATAAATGTTGTTTGGCGTTGGGGCAAACAAAAATCGCAAGATAATCTGAATGTCAATATCAAGGCTAAAGCAAAAAGGGATGGTGGCTATCAGATAGTTGAAAAATATAGAGAAGCACGAATGATGGCACGCTCTGTTTGGTGGGATAAAGATACTAATACAGAAAAAGGAACGCTATTGGTAAAAGAAATTTTTGAAGATAAAGTATTTGACTACCCAAAACCCCTAGAATTTATGATGCGCATTATCGAAATGGGTACAGATGCAGAAAGTGACGACATCATCCTAGACTCCTTCGCAGGCTCTGGCACAACAGCCCATGCCGTGTTAAATATGAACAAGCAAGATGGGGGCAACCGCAAGTTTATTCTTGTGGAGATGGAAGATTATGCTGAGGGTATTACGGCTGAGCGCGTTAGACGTGTTATTGATGGATATGGCAACACAGAAGGCACAGGTGGCAGCTTTACATATTATGAGCTTGGCGAACGACTGTTGCTTGAGGATGGTAATTTGAACGAAGATGTAGATACCCAGAGGATTTGCGAATATGTGTGGTATACCGAAACCCGCTCCGAGTATGTACATCAAGATGAGTATTATTTGCTAGGTGTGCGAGCTGACACGGCATATTATTTTTATTACGAAAAAGACAGCATCACTACCCTTGACCACAGCTTTTTGCAAAGCATAAAAGCAAAGGTTGGTGGGTATCTGATTTATGCAGACATTAATACGCTTAGTGCAGAAGAGATGGATGCTAAGGGCATACGTTTTAAGAAGATACCTAGGGACATTTCGAGATTGTAGGAGGATGTGGTATGCAACCGAATAAATATCAAAGAAAAGTGTTGAAAAACTTGCGGGATTTTTTGGAGTTGCTTGATGAGTGCAGTCCCGCAGATGCCTACCGCACCTTATGGGAAAGTCGTGATGTAGGTATATCTTTGGCTGGCGAGGGTGGTATGCCACCATATCGAAACACCATAGATGGTGTTGCCCATGTGTGTTTTAAGGTTCCGACAGGAGGTGGCAAGACCTTTTTGGCTGCTTGTGCGGTGCGTATAATTAAAGAGGCGATTGTGCGAGGTGGCGAAGGAGCGGTGGTTTGGCTTGTGCCGTCTGACATAATTTTGGAACAGACCCTAGCAACCCTGCGAAACCCCGACCACCCCTATCGGCTACAATTGCTTAAGGATTTTCCTTCGGGTGTAGAAATTTATGATAAAGAGCAACTCTTAAATGGACAAAACTTTCAAAACGCCGTGAGTGTGCAGGAGCATTTGTCCGTTTTTGTGTTGTCTTATGACAGTTTCCGCTCCAATATAAAGGATGGGCGACGGGCGTTTCGTGAAAACGAGAGGTTGAAGGATTTTCCTGTAAGTCCTACCTTGCCCGAAGGTGCAGACGAAACAAGCCTTGTTAATGCAATAAATGGTCTTAATCCTATTGTCATTGTGGACGAGAGCCACCGTGCAAAAAGCCAGCTTTCCGCACAGATGCTAGATGGCTTTAATCCTCGCTTTATCCTTGACCTGACGGCAACGCCTAGAGAAAACAGCAATATTATAGCCTTTGCAGAAGCTAGTGAACTGAAAAGTGCGAATATGGTCAAGCTTCCGCTTGTTGTTTATAACCGTCCTGATAAAAAAGATGTGATGCAAGATGCGATTGGGTTGCGATTGCAATTGGAACAACAAGCCATTGAAGAAGAATCAAAAGGTGGTAAATATATCCGTCCCATTGTACTATTTCAGGCACAACAAAAAGGCAAGGAGGATGCCACCACTTTCCAAAAGCTAAAGGAACAGCTTATAGAGGGCGGAATTCCTGCCGAGCAGATTGCAATTAAGGTTGACAAACTAAACGAGCTTAAAAATGTAAATTTAATGTCTAGGGATTGTGAAATACGATATATTATCACAGTTGAAGCACTTAAGGAGGGGTGGGACTGTCCATTTGCCTATGTGCTTGCCACCCTTGCCAACAAAACATCCAAAGTTGATGTGGAGCAGATTGTGGGGCGTATTTTGCGACAACCTTATGCACGGCAACATGGACAACCTTTGCTTAATAATGCCTTTGTGCTTACCTGCTCTAATGATTTTGCAACCACCCTTGATGGCATTGTTCAGGCTCTAAACACGGCAGGTTTTTCTAAGAAAGATGTGCGGGTTGCTGAGGTGGATTTACCAGTAGAGCTAGAGGTGTTCGTGCAACCGTCTATTACGGATGAGTCATTTGAAGAAGAAACGGTAGAGTTTCTTGATAATTACGCAGATGTTATTGGCGTGGCTTTGGAAGAAAAACCATCATCCGCCGTTTCGGAAATGTTGGTGCAGGCTGTGGTGCGGACGCAGGAATATAAACTAGAGGCAGAGGAGTCTGAGGAGCGAGGGTATCTTGGCGGTCTGGAGGGGGCAATGAAAAATCAGTATAAAATGAATGATGAATTTGTAGCTGAGTTTGGCGGCTTGCTTGTTCCGCAGTTCTGTGTATCGTCTGAGCCAGACCTATTTAGCAATGAGAATTATGCAAAACTGCACAAAGAGCATTTATCAAAGGGGTTTTCCCTTGCGAATGCGGACAGTAATGTGAATTTTGCTTTGACTAGCGGTGAGATGTATGCGGTGGATGCTTCTAATAAAGGGGCTGTGTACCGCAAAATGACGGTGGTTGAAACTGAATATGTTCGCTCGAAAATGGAACGTCTGCCAGATGAGGGCAAGCGCAAATACTGCGTTGACTTAATAACTTCACATTTGGAGCAACGACCAATTGGAAATTTCATTTTAGGCAAAGACTTGTACGCTTATGTGGAACGTGTTGTAAGCAACCTTTCTAGCGATGATTTTGCTGCCATGCAAACGGGTTTTCAGTTTTATGCAAGCCGCATACTGGTTAAAATTGAAATTTTGCTTGACGAGCATCGTGAAAGCAGATTTTTTAGCCTTTTAGAATCGGGTGATATTTTGTGCTTGCCAATGTTTGGTCTGCCAAAGGTGATTACTCCTACTGAAACATTAGACGGTCTCGAAAAATCTCTGTACGAAAGTGAAGCATCAGTAAACAGCGTTGAGCGCAAAGTGATTGAGGAAATTGCTGCTCTCAAAAATATAAGGTGGTGGCATCGCATTGTCGAGCGCAAGCCCTACTCGTTTGACATAAATGGCTTTGTCACACACTATCCAGATTTTATTGTCATGACAACAAAGGGAACACTGGTTGCCATCGAAGTTAAAGGTGACGACCGAGATAATTCTGATAGTGAGCGCAAGCTGCGCCTTGGTCGCAAGTGGGCCGAAAAGGCAGGCGATACTTATCGATACTATATGGTTTTTGACAAACTGAATTGGAAAAAAGAAGGAGCTTACGAGTTATCGGATTTTGTTGAGTTGATGGTGAAATTGTGATGTTTTCTATCCGCTAGACGTTAGGTTGTAGACATCAAAGAGTTAAATAGAAAGGGAAACGAAAGATGCCAAAAAACAACAGCGATTATTTCAAAGAGAAGAAAATTTGGTCGGAGGTCAAAGATGAGCTTCTCAGATGATACCTAGTTCCATACTTCAACAAAATCTTGAGGATGCCTAAGCCCGTGCTTTATGTGGATTGTTTTGCGGGAGCGGGTAAGTTTGAAGATGGCGAGCTTGGCTCGCCATCGATTGCAATAGAGTGCCTTGAAAAGAGTTTCGCACTTCGCAAAGACGAAGGCTCGCTAGCCCCTAAAGTTTATATGAAATTCATTGAATTAAATCACGCACAAGATTTGATAGGTAATTTAACCCAACAGCCAAAAGGGCGCTGTGAAGTAATTAGCGGCAAATTTGAGGACAAAATAATACCGCTATTGCAGAACATAATCAATGAACATCCGAAAGGGTTAAATGTTTTTCTTTATGTTGACCCATGGGGAGTCAAGGTTTTGAATGCAGAGCTATTTGACGCTGTTGCAGATGTTTTTGACTCATCCGAATTACTTATAAACCTTAATTCTTTTGGCTTTTTCAGGGATGCCTGCCGTGCTATGAAAGTGACGCGATTCGATAATGAAGCCACAATTTTTGAGAATATTTTAGGTGACATTGAAGAATACGATAGTTCGGCTATGGATTCGGTGGATGAACTCAATGCAGTTGCTGGCGGAGATTATTGGCAGGTTATTGTTAATAACTATGGCAATGGGAGCATTGATGGCTATCAAGCCGAGAAAGAATTTTCTGAACAATATAAATTACGCTTGCGACAAAAATATAAGTATGTTTTGGATATGCCCATCCGTCTAAAATCAGGGCAACACCCAAAGTACAGGATGGTTCATGCCTGCAATCATCCAGATGGATGTAAATTGATGGCCGAAAATATAGCTAAAAGAACCGACCGCCTAGTGGTTGATGTTCAAAGCGGTGGCCAGCTAAGTCTTTTTGAGCAGACAGCCGATAACGAAGTTGCCGATGATGTTTTGCTTGAAAAGAATGTTAGGGAGTTACTATCAAAAACTACTGATTTTGTGCGCTTGAACGAGTTTTTGGCTATTTTTTATAATGAATTTGGTGTGTTGTGTGATGTTCCAAGGTTGAGTAGCGGCAAGAGTGGTTCGATATTGAAAACTTTGGAAAAGTCAGGCGATATCATTGTTGCCAGAAGCCCTGAACTAACAGGAAAGAATCAACCTACGAAATTTTGGGCGGAAAGCAAAGACAAAACTCTTTCGTTGAAAGGCAAATAATGCATGAAGCTGTTAGGGGTGAAAAAATGTCAACAAAATCTAGAATTGAATGGACAGAAAGTACATGGAATCCTATCACAGGTTGCGATAAGTTTTCTGCTGGTTGCGAAAATTGCTATGCGTTTAGGATGGCGCAACGCTTAAAGCATATGGGTAACCCAAAATACACAAATGGCTTTGAATTAACTTTGCACGAAGATTGCCTAGGCGACCCTACATCTTGGAAAAAGCCAATGCTTATTTTTGTTAATTCGATGTCTGATTTGCTCCACAAAGATGTTCCGCTAGAGTATATACAGAAAATTTTTAGAGTTATGAACGATTGTCCCCATCACATTTTTCAGCTTTTGACTAAAAGGGCAGAACGATTGCAGGAAATAGCTAATGAGGTGACATGGTCAGAAAATATTTGGCTCGGTGTAACTGTGGAGAATGAAGCGTGCAAGAAACGAATTCAATACTTGAAAGATATGCCTGCAAAAATAAAATTCATTTCTTTTGAGCCTCTACTGGACGATGTTGGTGTGCTAGATTTGCAAGGGATTGACTGGGCAATCATAGGCGGGGAAAGTGGTCCTAAATCTAGACCTATGCAGGAGGACTGGGTTATCAACATAAAACATCAATGCGAAAAACAAGGTGTTCTTTTCTACTTCAAGCAATGGGGAGGGACTAACAAGAAAAAAACTGGTCGAACTTTGCTTGGACGCACTTGGGACGATATGCCTGAGATATTTTATGCAAAGTAAGTCGATACCTTAAAAGCGTACCTGGCCTTTGTGGCTTGTGCTGAATGCGCAAAATATAGGCGTTCAAAGATCAACTTCAATTCGAATTAAAAATGGAAAGCAGGCTATGTTGACTCCACAGGAGCCACCATCGCCTGCTTTCTGGGGATACCCCCGACCCCAAGATTGCCCCGCAAGCGGGGACGACTACGCAGCAAGCTGCCATTTTGTATCATGCCAGCATCCAAAGGTCAGAAAAGCCGACTTTTTCAAAAGTCGCAAAACACAACTTTTGAAATCTGCTCACAGGAGCTAACGCAACAAAATCGGCATTGGGTTTAACCCGATATTGTCAACAAATACAAACCCTATCCTTTATTGGTTAGGGTTTATTATTTGTTTATAGCAATTAGTCCAACGAAAACCCTACAAATATATTGTCTTTATGGCAAAATAATGTTATAATTAGTCATCTATAAAATGGAGGATTACAATGGGCAACAGTATAGATTATATTAAGCAGGGTGAACAAAAGGGATTGATAAGGTTAAGTGACGACATGACAACCATTACATACCTACATCAGGGTATAACAAGAAATTACAGCAATCCTGAGGAGAAGGTGCAAGCCAATACATTTTGCAAATTGGTGCTTCTTTACAATTATCCAGAATCCCATATACGCCAGTTTGTTTCCACAACTAAGGGTTCTGATGGTGGCAACTTGCAAATTGACATAGTTGTTTACAACGATGAAAAACATAAATCGCCCCATATAGTTGTGGAGTGTAAAAAAGAGGATATTTCCGAGCAAGAATTTACACAAGCCATTAATCAGGCATTTTCTTATGCACACAACACTGCTGGGACGCTAAAATACGTTTGGACAACTTCTGGCATTAAAGATGTTTATCACAAATTTGACAAAGAAAACGAAACCCGTGAAACCGTTTCCGACATACCACAATATGGCGTTAAAAAGCTGAATGCCTATAAATATGCCTACAATGGCGGGATGCAGGGTGGGCAGAAACTATTCCCCCTCGAAACTGTTACAGAAAGCTTTTTGACAAATGTTTTTAAGCAGGCACACCAAGCCCTGTGGGGCGGTGGCGAACTTAACCCCTCCGAAGCCTTTGACGAGCTTGACAAACTTATCTTCTGCAAAATATTTGACGAAAAGAAACCCCGCAGGGACGGCGACCATTACGATTTTCAAGTTATCACCGTCGAGCCAGAAAACGATACGCCAGAAGCTAAGGAAAAAGCCGAAGCAAAAACCAATGAAGAATTGTTAAAACGTATAAAAGACCTTTACGAAGAAGGTCGCAAGCTGGGCGAGCGTAAAAACGACACAGAAATTTTTAAGGATGACATAAAGCTAAACGCAGGCAAAACCCGAACGGTGGTAAGCTATTTACAGGGCATCGACTTGCTAAATACTGACCTTGACAGCAAAGGTCGTGCTTTTGAAACCTTTATGGGTTCGTTTTTCCGTGGGGATTTTGGGCAATACTTCACACCCCGCACAATTGTTGGTTTTATTGTAGACAGTCTACCAATTACAAATGAAAGCGTTGTGTTGGACACATCTTGCGGCAGTGGCGGGTTTTTGTTGCACGCATTATACAAAGTGCGTGGCGAAGCAAACCGCCTATACCCCAACCACCAAACCGATGTCCGACAGGGCAGAAGCTGGTGGTCTTTCTGGCACGACTTTGCCGAGCATAATTTATTTGGCATAGAAATTAACGAACAAATTGCAAGAACCGCAAAAATGAATATGATTATCCATGACGACGGACACACAAATGTGGTTGCTGCCGACGGACTTTTATCCCCGCAAGATTTACGAAAGCGAACAGACAACAAAGGCTTCAAGGAAGGCGGTTTTGACTTCATCATCACCAACCCGCCTTTTGGCTCAACTATAAAACAAACAGAAAAAGCCTATTTGCATCAATACTCTTTGGCGACAAAAGATGTGGACTGGTTAAATCCTGCCAGCAAAGCATCGGACAGACCAAGCCAAAGCACCGAGGTTTTGTTTATAGAGCAAGCCGAGGTTTATTTGCGTGAAGGTGGGTATTTGGCAATTGTCATACCCGATGGTATTTTAACAAACAGCTCCATGCAATATGTGCGGGATTATATTGGCGAAACCTTCCGCATTGTCGCTGTTATTTCTATGCCCCAAACTGCTTTTTCAGCAACGGGTGCAGGCGTTAAAAGCTCTGTAATGTTTTTGAAGAAGCATAGTAAGCAGGAAAAACAGCATAGACAAAACACAAAATTAAAAACCCAATCGTCGTTGCTTGGGTGTACGACAGAAGGCAAAGAGCTTCACCGCTTGCTTGATGAGAAGAAAAAAGAGCTTGCAAAACAAGCGAAACAAATTAAGGTTGCCGAAAAGTTGGGTTCTGATAATGTGGAGGAGTTAAAAAGCAAGCGTCAGCAAGCAAGTGACGATTTTGATGAAAAAATTGAAAAAATCCGTGAAGCTTTAACAGAAAATTACGACAGACTTTATAAAGGTGATTTGACGGATTATCCGATTTTTATGGCAATTGCCGAGGACATTGGATATGATGCTACAGGTAAAGAAACAGGCAAAAACGAACTTGAAGAAATTTCAAAAGAACTCGCAAGATTTATAACAGCAATAGAAGAAGGCGACGACCGTTTTTTTCGCTAAGCCCTGATTTTGATGATAAGGTGTTTCTAATAAATTGGGGCAGATTTCTTGGGAGGTTAGACCCTCTATACTATTCTGGCTATATCGCTGGTTTTATTGATAAATTGAATTTTGACAAATCCAAGCTACATAGCGTTCTAATATATGCCAAGAACGGGTTTGCCGCAGGAAAGGATAGCCAATCAAGCGATGCTTCAAATTCTTACTTGCAAATCAGACCAACTAATATTGATGCCGATGGTATACTCAAATTTGATAAAAATGTTTATGTTGACAATCCTATCAATGCAGATGTTCTGTGCATGGGTGAAGTTTTGTTCAATAATACTAATAGCCAAGAATTAGTGGGCAAGACGGGTTTGTTTGATTTGGAGGGTAATTTTTGTTGCTCTAATCACATAACCAGACTAGTGCCGAACCAAAATGTGTCACCGAACTACTTAAAAGAGATATTAAATTTTTATTTTAGAAACAATATATTTTATAGTTTGTGTACAAATTGGAACAATCAATCTGGTGTAAATTATACGGTTTTGAAAGATTTACTTATTCCCGTACCTACAATGGAAGTGCAACATCAAATTGTGGATATAATGGATACGGCACATGATGAGAAGCGAGAAAAGGAACAAAAGGCAAAAGGATTACTTGACAGCATCAACGGCTATCTTTTAGATGAACTGGGCATCGTTCTGTCACCCGCAGAAGAAAACACCCTAGAAAACAGAATGTTTTTCACAAACTCAAGCGTAGTTATGGGCGGTAGGCTTGACCCAAGAAGCTACACAACAAAGTACCAAAAGATATTTGGTGCAATAGAAGGCTCGACATTCGACAAAAAGAGTCTTCGGGCAATAATTTCGTATGATATTTCGGGAAATTGGGGACTGGATGAAACAGAAGTTGGCGACGATTTATTGACCTGTCTAACCATTAGGGCGACTGAATTTGACAATAAGTTTAACCTAAACCTCGAAAACAATCGTGTCAAATATCGAAATTACAAGCCCCAAGTATACGAAAAAATAGCAATATCTTCAAATGAAATTCTGGTTGAAAAATCAGGTGGAAGTGATAATCAGCCCGTTGGTCGTGTTGCTTTTATCGAAAAGAATATGGTCGAAAGCAATAATCTTGCATACAGCAACTTTATTCATAAAATAATCATTGATGAGAACCTTGCACATCCTAGATATGTTTTTGAATATCTAAGATTAATGCACAACATAAAAATTACGGAAGTTATGCAAACACAAACAAATGGCATACGCAACTTGATAATGCAAGAGTATTTTTCACAAGCAATAATTTTACCTAACAAAAGCACGCAAGAAAGAATTGCAGACGAAGCATCAAGAAAAAGGGCATCAGCAAAGTCATTGGAAGATGATGCCAATATAGTAATCCAAAGAGCAAAAGAAAAGGTTGAAAAAATACTTTTAAGTGGGTCTTTATAGCATCATAATAAAAAATGTTCAGATTAAGTGAACATCTCGGACCGTTGGCAAGTCCTCATGCTCGTCATTGCGAGCAAAGCGAAGCAATCTCTAATGGCGTACATACGAGATTGCTTCGTCGCTTCGCTCCTCGCAATGACGAACCAAAAATCTGAACATTTTTCTGTTTAGTTTAATCTTGCTTATATACAATTCGCCCACCAATCAGCGTATATATAACTTGTCCTTTTAGCTTGCGTCCGACAAAAGGTGTGTTTCTGGCTTTTGATTCAAATTTATCAGGGTCAACCATCCACTGGGCTTCTGGATTGATAATTGTGATGTCGGCTGTTTTACCTTCCGCCAGCGTACCCTTGTCAATACCTAAAATTCGTGCTGGGTTATAAGATAGCTTGGTGATAAGCTCCATAGGGGTTAGGTGGGTTAGCTCCATGGACAATCCCAAAGCCGTTTCAAGTCCAACAATACCAAACGGTGCAGTTAAAAAACCCTTTGCCTTCTCGTCGACATGATGGGGGGCGTGGTCGGTAGCAATCACATCAATTGTGCCGTCTTTCAGCCCCGCCTTCATAGCTTCCACGTCTGTAAAACTACGCAATGGCGGGTTCATTTTGAAATTTGGGTCGGCAGTTTTAATATCCTCGTCAGACAGAATGAAATGATGGGGGCAGACCTCTGCTGTCACCCGCACACCACGAGCCTTGGCTTCTCGCACCAACTGCACCCCGCCTGCCGTGGTAATGTGACAGATATGTAATTTTGCTCCCGTATGTTCTGCAATTAAAATGTCACGGGCGATAATCACTTCCTCGGCAAGGGCATGGATGCCTGGCAGACCAAGTCTTTCACTAGCCACACCAAGGTGCATCGCCCCACCATTAACCAAATTCATGTCCTCGCAATGGGAGAATGTCAGTAAATCAAGCTCACTTGCTTGCTCCATGGCTTTAAGTTGCAAAAAGGCATTGCGTACGGTCATACCATCTTCGGTTATGCCAATTGCACCAGCCTCTTTCATGGTTTTGATGTCGGTTAGTTCCTCGCCCTTCATACCTCTGGTAATTGCACCAATGGGTAAAATGTTAGCAAGCCCAATTTCACGGCTTTTGTCATGGGTGAATTTTATAAGGTCAGCATTGTCAATTGGGGGGCTTGTGTTGGGCATGGTGCAAACGGTGGTAAAACCGCCAGCAACCGCCGACGCTGCACCGCTTGCCAAATCTTCTTTATGCTCTTGTCCAGGTTGGCGGAAGTGTACGTGCATATCAATCAGACCAGGCACAACCCACATACCAGTGGCATCAATAATATCCAAGTCATCCGTGTTTGTGCTAAGTCCAGAATAATTTATTTTACCATCAACCACCAAAATATCCCGCACTTCATCCGTATTTGTAGCAGGGCAAATTACTCTGCCCCCTTTTATCAAGGTTTTCATACCAAATTCTCCTTTATACAGCAAACCTCTGTCGCCCATTTGGCAACGTCCGCAAATACTTCTTGTCTATTTAGCTCAAAAAGCATTTCGTGTCGTGCCTCTTGGTACAAAGTGATGTGTACATTATCGCAACCAGCGTTAATTAAATCCCCATAAACTTTTATAACTCCCTTACCAAAATCACCCATGGGGTCATTTAGTCCACTGAAAATGAAAATCGGCATTTGCGGGTCAATCCGCATAGACCACCCTTGGGAGTTCACCATGCGATTAAGCCTCAAAAAATCCATACAAGCCCCGTAAGTTAAGGGGAAACCACACAGCGGGTCTGCTTCAAAAGCCGAAACCTGATAAACATCACGGCTTAGCCAACTGGGACCGTGGTCGGAATGTCGAAAACCACGGTTATAACGCCCGTGGATTTGCTTGTTTATCCACAAAGCTTCCTTATCACCACTCTTTTTGCTGCTACCATATTTCATTTTAGACAAGATGCGATGCAAAAAGTTAAGCCCAGTACCACCGCCAGATGTGCCAGAGAAAATTGCCCCAGCATATTCCATGTTCCAAACGGCACAAACGTAACGGGCAATAAGCGAACCGATGCCAAGACCCATCAGAACCACAGGCATTTCATATTCTTTTTTAACAATATTTGTAAGTTTATAAATATCTTTTGCAAGCAGGCGGTGTCCGTCCACACCGATATAACCAAAATTACCATTGGCAGACTTGCCATGCCCCAAATGGTCGTTACCGCAAACAATAAAACCCTGCTCTGTCATTGCCTCTGCAAATTCGCCATAACGCAAAATATGCTCGCTCATCCCGTGGACAATCTGGATAATGCCCTTAACTTGCATGTCTTTACTTGGCATCCAAATGCAAGCGTGGATACTACTTGCCCCATCTGCCGACCCATAAAAAATCTTTCGCAAATCCATATTGTCACCCCTTAATTTTTATTTTACGCTCATAATAGAGAATACAGCAAATTGCAAAAAAAGTCAACCCTAACCAAAAGAAAAAAGCTAAAGCACTTCATTTCTCCATTGTAGGATGTATGCGTCAATATCTCTATACTATTACGGGCTTGACCGCAAATCCCATCAACAGCTACAAGCCCAAATTTTACTGAGCTAGTGCTGTGCAGGGGATTGCGGGTCAAGCCCACAAAAGTGTTATTGTCGTTCTACTCTAAATAATCTTTTAATTTCTTGCTACGCCCAGGGTGACGCAGTTTTCTTAGGGCTTTGGCTTCGATTTGACGAATCCGCTCTCTGGTGACTTGAAATTCTCTGCCGACTTCTTCCAGAGTGCGAGCTTTGCCATCCTCTAGCCCAAAACGCAGTATAAGCACCTTTTTTTCCCTCTCGGTCAAGGTTTCTAATACGCTCATCAACTGTTCTTTCAATAGGGTTGATGCGGCTTGTGCGTCTGGTGGTGGTAGGTCGCTGTCGGCAATAAAATCACCGATATGGCTGTCTTCTTCTTCGCCTATCGGAGTTTCAAGACTGACAGGGTCTTGAGACAACTTCATAATCTCCCGCACTTTTTCCACAGTTATCTGCATCTCTTTAGCAATTTCTTCTGCATTAGGTTCCCGCCCAAGTTCTTGCAATAATTGTTTGGAAATGCGTAAAAGTTTGTTGATGGTTTCCACCATATGCACAGGAATACGAATGGTTCTAGCTTGGTCTGCAATTGCCCTTGTAATTGCTTGGCGTATCCACCAAGTTGCATAGGTTGAAAACTTGAAGCCCTTACGATAGTCAAATTTTTCCACAGCTTTAATAAGCCCCAAATTACCCTCTTGGATAAGGTCCAAAAAGTGCATTCCACGCCCGACGTAACGCTTGGCAATACTAACCACAAGACGAAGGTTGGAGCTTACAAGGCGTTTTTTTGCCGCCTTATCTCCTGCTTCCATTAGCAATGCTAACTCGTTTTCTTCATCTTGGCTTAAAAGTGGAACTTTACCAATTTCTTTGAGGTACATTCGCACGTGGTCGTCCACATTGATGTTGGCTTCAGCCGCGGCAAGCTCCAGTTCTTTTTCTGGGTCCATCCGCACCTGTTCTACCAATTCCTCTGCCAGACCTTCCAAGTCCAAATCTTCCAGTTCTGCCTCCAGTTCTGCCGCCAACTCTTTGTCTATAGTTACATCTATTTCATCATCGACGTTAGCTTCACCAGATTCGTCAGGCACAGGTGCTGGCGAATCATCATAAACATCAATGCCATAGGTTGCCAATTGCTTGGCTATAACATCAATCTTAGAAGCGTCAACTTTGACAGTTTTCATAAGCTCTGACAATTCGCTTCTGGATAGAAGGTTTTCTTTTTTTCTGGCAATTGATACCAAATGTTCAACCTTATCATTTTGTTCTATTGGTTTCAAGCAATCAGCCCTTTCTTATGTACGCAAATCTATTATTATCCAACAAATACACCACTATACAGACGAAAAGCTTATTTTGTAGGTTTCTAGGTTTTTTCGTTCTATAGATAGCTTTGACATGGCTTCCAAGTCATTATTTTGTGTGGCATCCGCCATAAGTCTTGTTAAATGTGCGGTTTTTATTAATGTGACTTGGTGTGACAAAGCTGTATATTTGTCTTTGTTGTCTTCATATTCGGGTGGTGCTACAAAAACTTTGCTTATCTTTTGTTGGTCTTCAGCATATTCAAAGGCTGTTACGATGTCGGCTGGGGCAAATTCTTTGTCACGCTCCCTTGCCAGCAAAATTTTTGAAAAGGCTTCTGACAAGATGCTGTCAGCAAACTCCTCTCCCATCAAATAATGGGTTACTTGCTTACAAAAATCCCTGTCGGTCGCCATGGTGGACAAGATGTGTGAAACGGCTTCACTGAAAGCTTTACCACCTTGTTTGTTATCATAAATCACCACAGGGCTTGTAGTGGGTATGGGTAAATAATCATCCGTACCGCCACTGCCTAAAATTATGGCAATTTCCTCTTTCAAAGCACCTTCATCCATGCGGTATTTATCTGCCATGTCACGGGCATACGCTTCCCGTTCTACAGGGGATTTGAGATTGGATATTATGCCCGCAGTTGCCTTTGTAAAACCTATGCGTTCAGCTGTTTGGCTCATATCCATACCTTTGCCCGCTGTCTGTACTTGAAAATCCACAAAGTCTTGTGCGCCTGATAACTGACCCGCAAGGGCTTGTACACCAAATTCTTGTATGTAGTCGTCTGGGTCTTTGGCATCTTCTAACTGGCATACCTTAATGCCCAACCCCGCAGAATAAAGATGGGGGATTGCCCGCAAAGCCGCCTTTGTGCCTGCCACATCGCTGTCGAAAAGCAATACAGCGTCATTGCAATATCGCTTCAAAATTCTGGCATGGTTGGCAGTAAACGCTGTACCCAATGCTGCTACTACGTTTTTTA
>Ga0136643_10002328_pt1 | contig 24475 bp, 14 predicted proteins | sample TergutLab28metaG_FD_96883 | JGI IMG/M metagenome (GOLD analysis project Ga0136643, IMG submission 96883) | Labiotermes labralis P1 segment gut microbial communities from Petit-Saut dam, French Guiana - Lab288 P1 (version 3) (version 3) | ecosystem: Host-associated > Arthropoda: Insects >... | reverse complement strand
AGAGATTTGAGCACATTTCTAGGCACATTCAGAAAATTGTGAAAAGCAACTATTAGCTTCATCATGTCTATCTGTCCATTCATCCGTCTGTCCATCCATCCACATGGAACAACTCAGAATACTCAAACTTGACATTTGAGTATTCTGTGAAACTCTGTGAAGAAAATTCAAGTTTGATGAAAATCTCACAAGAATAACAGATACATTACATGAGGATTATGTACACTGATGATAATATCTCAATGAAATATTCTTAGAATGAGGTTTCAGACAAATGTTATAGAGAAAATCAAAACACACATTTTATACCTCATGGATTTTTTCTTCCCCCCAAAAATTGTGCCCTTATGAAATAATGCAAAAAGATAGAGCCAGACATGCCACAGATGACAATATAATATGGCACAGAAAAGATGTGATTTGCATGCTGGAGAACTAAGGCAAGAATACAAGACACACACTCATAATATTGAGTACTTATTACATCATGGGCACATTTGTGTGATGAGCTGATTTTTAGGTGCAGTCATACAGTTGTAAAAAGCATATATCGGCTTCCTCATGTCTGTCCCTGCATGCATTGGCAAGGCTCCCAATTGACAGATTTCCATGAAATTTTGTATTGGGGATTTCAATGAAATTCTGTCAATGAAATCCAAAATTGGATACACTGGCCAAATAATATTGGGTTTTACATAAAGACTCAAGTGTGTTTCCTGTTGTTGGTGACATACGTAACACAACAATGAATAGAATACACTGTCACGTTTCCGTGCCAATACTTTATATATTTACTTATATTGTTCACAGCAACATGCATATGTCAACAATACAGTACTTGCATTTCCATGGTAATGATGGTTACACAAGTGCACCACATTGTTACATTACATGTATATTGCCTATCTTGCCAGTTTGCTTGTTGAAGAATCTCCTTGCATAATACAAATTTGGGAATGCTCTGATAAGAAAGTGGTGTATATTTTTCTTTAGTACATACAGGTATCAAATAAGCAAATACAATACTCAGTACACTGGACCATATCACTGAAAATACTAGGGTAACTACAGCACATTACTTAAACAGGTCAGGAGTGTTACCAGGTCTCTGTGTAGCACCCAGTTGGAATGCAGATAGTGAATTCCATCTATGATCTGATATAGAAGGGATTTGACCATTCCTTTAGGAACCATTACCGGCTTCTTGTTTGCTTTAGCTGCTCTATGGAATTTAATTATATGCTAGAAAGAGAAAAAACATGTAAATAGCTACAATAGTCTTATGAAGATAAACATAAAAATATACTGAATGCAGAAAGTAAATCTGGACTTTGGAATTGGAACTAGATGAATTAACATTCTCATCACATAAATATGACCACATAAAATCTGATGACAAAATATTTACAAACTTGAGAATCTTGACTCTGGATTACCCACTGTTCATCTTTGCAGTTTAAGCATGGTACTTTCTTGGCATTAATTCAAGCTTGAAATAACAAAGAATTTCCAAAATTGCAAGGTTATCATCTTCTAGCTGGAGGACAACTTCTTAAAGAATACTGTCTTCTGGAATATGATATCATGTAATCTGGCATAAATTTACCAACAATTCATAAGAATGTACTACCCCAGTCTTTTGACAGAAGAGTCCTTGTCTACTGTCAATGACAGCTAACATATCTGCAGTTACCCTATATCTACAAACTGTATGTCCCATCAAAAACCCCATGATATGCTATGTTATGCCAGGATAGTAAAGAACTGCTTCACATGACAAGAGAGGGTAAATAATGATTGATAAAAGAAGTGAGGATCAAAAATTATAGTTAAATATGTTATGTAGGATTTGATGACTCTGCAAGCCCCATTGTTTCTTGATATAGAGCTTACAATTATTTTGTTACAAGTACAATTTAAAATGCAGCACTTGTGGTTTACGTGCCCTCTTCCCCTCCTCTTGCAATCCTGACTGGTAATTCCATACAAATATACATACATACAAATAAAAATGTTTCAATTACACAAGCAATATGTTACCAAACAAAACCGATGCAGGAGAGTACGGGCAATTTATATTCCCTGGCTTCCGAAGAACTGCATATGCATGGTGATCATAATGGACCTATACTGTGAAATATACCAGTTGACTGGAACATCACAAGAAAAAATAAATAAATTCAAGAAGAACAGTTGTATCATTTAAATGTTAATAACTTACCCATAATAAACAGCCAGTACCCTACAGTATATAGCAGCCTGTGACATTAAAGTGTTACAGAAGTTGTCAAGTTTGTAACCAAATAACAGACAAAAATATTTTACATACCCACAGATCATGTTCAGCATAATCAAACAGCAACCAGACTTTCCTGTCATTATGAGAGAGGAAGACGCGTATGAGGTTTATCACATTTGAATGCTTTAATTCTCGTAGCAACTGGAAAAGAAAATTATTCACAACATTGCTGGCATGTGACATATCAGCAATTGGCACAGAAAGTGATGGTGTACAAAGATGCAAGGGCATATTAACTGCATTAAACTTCATTAATAATATTACTTATCACTGGTAAGTCAGCCAGTATCCCTGCTGAGATTTTACAATGCTCAGGTGGATAATTACTGGACTCATACATCAGAAGCCCAAGTTCAATGTCAGGCCAGTCCATGTGGGCAGAGTGGCATTGGGACAAGTTTTTGTCAAAGTATTTTGGTTTTCACCTGTCAGTATTATTCCATCAATGCTCCACACCCATTTTTGATTCATCTACCACTGATGCCACATAATTTTATCAATTGACTCATTAACCTTTAAATGACCTGCATTCATGTACACAAATACATGTAAAAACACTGTTAGAAATCTGTTTTATATATTTAGGCAACAAACAAATTTGCTACATTTTTAAGACATGGTGAATAATATTTGTTTTATTTTCCAAAAAATGCTGTTTATTCCATAATATTTATATTTTCCTGTTCAAATAATACTCATGTTTTTCACGACCATGTGCTAAAATGTAAATATCATCCCAGTTGTTTAAAGGTTTCTCTCTGTCATTTTTCAGTCTTTCAAGATAAACATCAGGACAGTACCTCAAATTAGCCCATGACTCCTTTCTTCCAGATCCTTTCCAAACCACTACTCACTTATCACCTATCACACAATGCTAGATAGTCTGAGGTACTGACAGTGTCATAAAAAAACCATAAATAAATACCAATGACAACCTGTCCACATTGTGGTCTTCTGTTTATGACACTATATGGTCTGGCAGGTAGGTACCACTTTGTTCAGGAATGCACTGCCTCCATCTTCTGATTCAGAAAATGGATGCAATATGTTCCACCAAAATGCAGGCACCCAGCCACCAAAACCACACTACGAATCTTTACTGCCATGAACACTTTAGAGCTTATGCACTGTATATAGAACTTGTTCTGCAATATTCATATTTTGATGTAATCACAAGCTATATTGTGATAGGAAATGAAATTATAAGTGAGAAAATAACACATTTACTGTGACTTTAACATACTGTCTGCTGTCACTGTATTCCTAAACCTTGATACCCGATGACTAAACTGAACAATAATAACACAGATTAGTTTCATACTTCCTTATTTACAAATCCTCCATATACTCTCTGCTTAACAGATCATCACTTATGTATAATGAATTAGACGGTATTGCTTTGATGAATTACAAACTTGGAGCTAAATTTTGTAGAAATTCCTTTAAAAATGGAAGGGTATGTATTTTTATTCATGAATCCATTCAATTTACTAATGTTAGGTTAATTAAAATTTGTAAAGAAAAAGACCTGGAAATATGTGCTGTGAAACTACATCCCCCTGCTTACACTACCTGCATTGTAACCACTTATCGATTTCCTTCCTGAAATTTCCAATAATTTTTAAACAATTTTGAAACTATTCTGAACTTGATTTATAGTAATGCTATTGAAATAATTATATGTGGAGACATAAATACAAATTATCTCAATGATTCTACACATAAACAACTACTAGATTCTTTATTGGCCTCCTACTGTCTCTATAGCATAGTTCAATTTCCTACAAGAATTCATACATTCTCTTCTGCAATTGGCAATATTTTTATAAACAATATTAAATTTGATAACTTTTCAACTTACCCATTTGTGAATGGGTAAGTTATCTGTACAAAATTGAAATAATTATTTTTACTTTGGTTGAAAGATTGATAAATGTTCAATTACTGATTTTAATCCTAAATTAAGCTATGGGTCCTGGGATGATATATTTATGGATAATGATGTAAACACTATAATTAATAATTTTTTTAATACCAACTTCAGAATATTCCATCCTAGATTTCCTCGCAAAAAGTCTATCATAGTTCCTTCACCAAGGCATGGTTCACACTGGGAATTAAGACTTCATGCATTAATAAAAGGAAGCTTTTCTTAATTAGCAGAAATAGTAATGATCCTAACTTATTAAATCATTATAAAAAATACTGTAGGATTATATTGGAATTTATTAAATTAGCTAAAAAGCACTACTACATTGGTGTTCTAGCCCATTCTGCTACTAAGTCTAAAACTACTTGGAATAATATAAAAAATATCAAAAACATGAAACCCAATATTAACGTATCCTCAATCAATGTAAATGGTACTTTATCCAATAATAGGTAAATAATTGCTAAGGCATTTAACAATTACTTTATATCAGTTGCTCAAAATATACTTGTAGATAATCTTAATAGTGAGAATATTTTATCTAATAATAATACCTTATGTTACTTATCTTTTGCATTTAATCAATCATTCCCTAATACTAATCTTAAATATGTTTCAACTAAACAAACAGAAGGCAAAACAAATTCTCTCAAAATGAAATATTCCCTTGGTTATAATGAGATATCAACAAAAGTTTTAAAATTGAGTATTCCATACACTTCATCCTTCCGAACTCTTATATGCAATCGGGTGGCATCTTCTGGTAATTTTCCAATGAGATTAAAATTCGCTGAAATCAAATTCAAATTTAAAAAAGGTGATAAAGGAAATATTTCTAATTATAGACCCATTTGTATGCTTACATCTTTTTCAAAAATCTTTGAAAAGGTTATTTTTAGTAGATCATATCATCATAATAACATTCTAGTTAATGAACAGTTTGGATTTAGAAAAGGATCATCTACTGAATTAGTCTCCTATAATTTGATAAATAATATACTTTCAGCACTAAATAATATATCACTTGTTGGTGGTGTTTTTGTGACTTACAAAAGGCATCTGACTGTGTCAACCATGACATTCTACTGTCCAAAATCGAATTTTATGGTATTTCTGGCAAAGCTAACAATTTAATCAAATCCTATTTACACAACATATTTATGAGAGTATTGACAGATTATGATTCCAGAAAATATTCTTCTGAATGGGAACAAGTTACACATAGAGTTCCTCATGGCTCCATACTTGGTACCTTACTTTTCCTTTTATATATTAATGATCTACCTACAATCATACCAGATATATCCAACCTAATTTTATTTGCAGATGATACAAGCATGATAATTACAAATTCTGGTTTCCAGGTGTTTAAAAAAGACATACATAGTATTATTATGCAATTAAACAGATGGTTTGAAAGCCATATAGTATTATTAAATCTGGACAAAACTCATTTCCTACAATTTTTAACTAAAAATAGCCGTGAAATTGACCTACAAATATCCTATGAAAACAAACAAATTTCTAAAATCCATAATACCAAATTTTTAGGATTAATAATTGATAATAATCTGTCTTAGGGTTTCCATATTGATGAAACAGTACATAAACTCAACAAAGCATGTTATGTAAGTAGATCAGTCAAACCGTTTATATCTTCTGAAGTTTTAAGGATGTTTTCTTTTTCTTTGGTCCATTCTATTATATCATATGACATAAATTTTGGGGGTACTTCATCCCACAGCAGTCATATTCAAGATTCCAAAAAGGAATAATTATAATTATTATGAATCTTCATAGCAAAGTTTGTCATGAATTATTTTAAAAATTATATACCCTCCCTCTTCATTATCAATATATATTCTCCATATTATTGTTGGTTGTTAAGAACAGAGGTTTATTCAAAACAAATTTTGATATTCATAATTTGAATACAAGATCTAATTATGATTTACATCTTCCTACAGCAAAATTAATGATATTTCAAAAAAGAGTTTATTATTCTGGTATTTATAACCACCTTCCATTAACCCTCACGCAGTTACCATATGACATCAATAAATTTAAAACAGATTTAAAAAGATATCTTCTTACAAATTCCTTCTAATCCTTGAAAGAATACTTTAGTTAAAAATAAGTAATGATTTGGTTCTATTAATTAATGCTTTTATATTGTTGTGTAATTATCATCTTTTGGAGAGAGGAAGTAGAAAGAGATCTTCAAGTGCTGGGAGTGAGAAGATGGAGAGAGTTGGTGGCAGATAGGAAAAAATGGAAGGACATTGTTCGACAGGTCAAAGCCCACAGTGGGCTGTAGTGTCAATGGAAGAAGAATTATCATCTTTATTAATATCTGTTACATAGTTAGTAATTTCTTATTTATTATTTATAATAGTATATATGATCATTGATCTTAATTTATTGTAATAATTAAGGAATTTGTATAAATGGGAAAATGTTAACATTAATTTCATTATAACTATTTCTTATGATCAGCTCTTGTGTAGCCTCTACACTTAGATTAATGCTTCTATATCTAGATTAAATGAATGACATGTTCTATATCCTATGCCTGGATTTATGGAATGTTAAATAAATATATGAATGAATGCATACTTGGTACAATGCACATTATTCAAATCTTGTTAGCCACAGACAGTGTTTTAATATACTTTTGCATACCCTACAGGACATTCTACCACAGTGAAAAGTACATATATACAATCCAGCACAGTATTTCTAATTGGGATGGATGATTATTATTTGTTTGGTTTGCTATTTGTTAGGTTATTGCTTCTTTTAACTATGAAGGGTCATTACCAGTGAGTCTGTGTCTCCTTAGGAATGGATTCATCAGTATCCATATCAAAAGGGCTATATTTGTGAGATTAACTGCAACTACAAACCATTAAAACAAATTACTTACAGCAATTTCCCTACAGGCTGACATGGATAAGCCTGTCCCTTCTATCTGTTTTAAGGCATAATCTCTAGTATCAGACCTGAAACATAAAATTCACCTCAAATAAGGTGGTGACTTGCTTGTTAATAAGTACTGTCATGTAAAAATATACATTACACTATATGTTCAAAGAAACACATTTTATTTTCACCTTTTAAAAAGTCGGTAAGTATTTGAAAACCACACTTTGTTTCCTCCTTATGCCATCATTAAATTTATAATAAGCATTTTCGTTTCACATCAAAGGCATAAAAAGCAACAAAATGTAACAGAAAAACTGATCCAAGTATGGTTTGGTTAAATGATAAAAGGCTGTTTTACTCATTAAAGTTCGTGTTAATTTAATGGCTGCGTTAAAACTACAAATAAGAGAGGCCATAGGAACCCTGAAAAAAACTACACATTCTAAAAAGAAATGAAACTAGATTTGGAGGTACTACTACACAATTAAAATTTTTTTGCATTCACTCGATCCTTTGCAGGACTAAACCAAAGACGTGTAACATGTCAATATTCAAGTAAAAATAGATGGTGAGTGGGAATGGCATGATGTTACGTGTTCTGGACATGTGAGACTAGGCTGTACACAGCTGACACACATAAGCAAACAAACATCTTTGGTTCGCAAAACTACAACATTCACGAGTTAACTCAACTACCTGTTGGTTTTAAATGCTTATATGTCAGTTATTACTTGTGTTGGCACGTTTTATGTTTGCCCCACAACTTGGAGACCATAACCTTTTTAGGTTACGCTGCGCATCAACTATGAAAACGTAAAACTTTACAAATTTCACATATCATTATTACAGCAATGTTAGCTTAACATAATGTATTTTGTAAAGAAAATTAAGATATCGCACCCATCTTTTCTCCGAGCTTTGTAAACATGACCGTAAGTTCCGCGACCGACTTTGCAACCCTCATAATCAAACAAATCTTCTACTTTGGCACGTTCTGACGCCGTTTTCAGTTTGAAATCGTAGTCCATCATTAAGGAAGACGATTAAATAATTATCCCTGCAAAGGAGGTCCAGTCCGCCTGAACTCCCTGAAAATGTTTTGGGTAACAATGACATGAAGCTAACAATTTTTCACCATTACAATTATGGTCGGTTACGATCACAGATTATTTATAACTGTTGTCTTCAAAGGTGAACACATTTTGTCACGTTCCCAATTGCCACCACGGACAGATAAACCGTGGTTGCAACTTATACATATATCGGTGGATCTATATTTCCCATCGTTTAGGGTATGACGTTGTGTCTGATCCATGGTTGTGTCCCAACTATGTGGATATCATTGATCTAATCATGGATGTACATGCCTATGGTATGACCCATGGATCGGGGTATGGTATGACCAAGGTGCTAATAGACGTGCATGTATGTTTAGATGAGAATGGTTTGTGTTTAAGACCGTTCAAGTGTTAGGCTGTCAGGCACGTAAAAATGCTTCGAAAGATTGGTAGCTATATACCAATACGTACGGAGTCATAACCCATGTGTAGAATGTGTAATTCCTCTGGAATTGTATAATTCTACGTGTAGATTAGCTGTGCGTTAATGACAGCGTTCAACGGCGAAAGTGCGATAATGAGTAGTGTAATATATAATTCGCGGTACATAATAACGGACGTAACAACAGTAAAGATTATTGGAAAATGGATAATTGCTGGTAATTTATGCTGTAACTTTAACGAATGAAGTATGTTGTAGCTGTCTTATATGATGGCATTCCCAGAATGGTTGAGCACAATGGTTATACAACACGTGATTTAACCTTAAAAAGTTATGTTATGCTCACTGAGAATATTTGTGGGTTTTGTGTGATTGTCAGAATAACAAGCGAGCGTTTCCCTCATTAACGGCGTTGTTTTTGTGCTTCATACGCATTGTTTGCTATGAGGTAGGAATTGTACCAGTTCACAAGTTTTCGCGGCATTGTAGCTGACTATGCCATATAGATAAACGTACAGTTGTGCCTGTCCACGACATGAAGGCGTATATGGAGAATAGATGTGTAGCCCTACTTATTCTTAATCTCGACGCTTGATGGAGGTGAGTGGTCAACATCTGGCCACGGCCACTTCATCCCCCGGCAAAAAAAAAAAACACCGTACCTATTGACTGGGAAGCTGGGTGGGCCTAGGAACCGATCTGGACGTTTGGAAAAATAGAATCCGCTCCCCCTGCCGGGATTCGAATGTCGGACCGCCCGGTCTCCATACTAACTATGCCAACCCAGATCCTGAGGATTTTGTTCTTCTGCAATACAATTCACCATATTCTGTAATAACACACCAAGGAAGACGGGAATTTTTTTTCAATACTTTTTTTTATTTTAATTGTACTTTTAGGTGTTGGAGGGTGTATCCATGTTTTCGAAACCCAGTCTGGCAAATTTATCACAAAGGAAAAGGTCTTTGAAGGCCAGAGGGTCCATAATGTTTTTGCTGATAAGAATCAGAATTTGGGAATAATTGGAGGGAAGATGGTCCGTATATTTAAACTTGAAGGAGAAGATAATTTTATGTGAGTACATTTGAGTTTACTTTCATATAAGCATTTTATGAATAATGGGTGTTTGGTACAAATATAAATTACTTCCTTTCAGTGTTATTTACAGTATTTTATGACATGATCCAGTTCAGGAAAATATGAACCACTTTTTAAAAAAGTTACCCCACATTTTTGTAGAGTGTTTGCCAGTCACAAAGCTACATGTGAAGTCAGTGCAGTTTGCTTGCTTGTGTAACACTGTAGGGAAATCATGTTGTAATAGTATTAATTTTTGCAAATCAGAGCTGGCATTTTAGTTATTGTAATGAATGTGTTTTGAATTGCATGAGGTAATAAGTTTGTACATCTCTTGCTATGTCATATAAAACCATCGAAGTACACATTTTTCCTGACTCCTACATGATGTATTTGTATGTAGTAAAGTGCACCCTTGTACAGGCACTGAGGCTCTGTACAGGCCTTATGGCCCGTAGGGGAAGTAGAGGTATTGCTCTATTCTTTCTTGACCATGGCACTAGAAGGGGGTGAGGGGTCAGTGTCACGACCCGGCCACTCTTTACCCCTGGGAAGGACCCGGTACCCATTGTACAGGCAGCTGGGTGGGCCCCAGGGCCAGTCTGGACAGGTGGGGAAAATCTCTTACCCACCGGGATTCGATCCCCAGACTGCCCAGCCCATAGCCAGTCGCTATACCGACTACGCTACCCAGCCCATGCATTTGTATGTACACTGATGCATCTTACGTTAGTGACCTAGTTAAAATGATCATTATCTTCTGTATATGTTAATTAAAAAGAACATGTTAAGACTGTGATTATATCTGGCCATGTCAATCAGTAAACATGTTAAAAGTTCAATATAAAAATTTAATGTTCATTAGAATTATGAAGTTGACTAATTTGGATTGAATTTTTAACAAACATGAAGTTTTAATATTGACCTTTCATCATCTGTATTGTGTTGATTAAAACAGAAGACAATAATCCTAATACTAACATTTTCATTTTAATCAGGTAGTACTGAAGGTTATAAGCACAAAAAACTTGGTCACTAGGCTGAATCAACTTTACATCGTTTGTTCTGTGCATTGTCAATAACCAATTCATGACACTCGACCAACAGAATGCAACATGTCCTTCCTTAGATATTCATATTATATTATACTGCTGAGTACTCATACATGTTTCAGTCTGCAAGGGATCATCACTAGGGAACAGGTATCAAATAATATTGCATAAAACTTATTTGGCTATTTTTTACACATAATATATAAGTGTACAAAATATTAAATGTGGAATGCAATGTAGCTGCAATGTAGAAATCAGTCTCACTGGGGCAGTTTACTTCCATGATGAAGGGTGACACAGTACTAAGTTATATTATAATTATTTTAATGTTTTTGCCATGAATTTTCAGTGTATCAAGATTCCACTTTACATGTATACAACTATTATACAAAGAATTGTCTATGTTTTACTGCTCAACTTTTTTATACCATACATAAGCTGTTAATTATGTATAAAACAATAGCCTGTTAAGTTCCATGCAGTATTATTCAATACTTGTTTCCTGATGATGATCCGTTGTAGATTAAAACATGTAGGTGTATGCAGTGTTATATATAAGAAAGAACATTGTGTATTTTGTTGGTTAAGTGTTGTGGACAGACTGAATCATAAGTAGTTGTCAGTGTGTATCACTCATTTCTCTCTGATGGTCATACAACCAAAACACTCAGAAAGAGTTTAGAATGAAAAAAGTGATAATCAGAATATATGTTTACTTTGATGGTTCTGTATGATACATTATATAACTAAGTGGATGGTGAGAATGAAACACATTAAGTTTGTGGCTATATTTCAGACACATATTTTTGGTTTAGGTTAAGATTGTTTTTGTTCTTTTCTATTTTTTCCCCCTTTGAGAGATGCAAATAGTAGTGATAAAGAATTCCACCAGGATTGAAGCCCATACCACTTGTCCAGGATTTTAATTTTTTCTTTTGATTATTTATGTGTACTGAGTTTCACATCATAATTCCATTTGGAATGCCCTCTAAAAATGAAGGGTATTTGGGCATTTGGGAATAACTGTATCATCATTGTCAGCAGCAGCAACAGCAGCACCATCACCATCACATAGTCTACCTTACCACAAGCCTGTAAACTGTTCTAAAGCAAGTTCTCTAGAGAGTGTGAACAAGTGCTGCTTCTTTCAATTTCCAGTATCTTCCTGCTGCTTACATTTCCTTCCTTATCTTCCCATCCCTTCTATCTTTAATATTATCTGTCAGTAATGTGTTTTAGGAGGCAGTTTGTATGGAACACGTGACCACTCCAATTCACATTTCTTTATTTTGTTGTGTGTAGGATGTTCCTTTCCACCTTGATTATTTGTAATACAGCTTCATGTTTCACACGATTAGCGGAACTGGTCTTCTCCGTCCTTCTTGAACACCACATTTCAAAACTTTCAGTATTTCTTATCTACTTTCCAAAGCGTCCAAGTTTTAGTACCATTCAAAGTTATGCTCCAATTGTAGCATTTCACTAGTTTATTCTAAATTTAAGTCCTGTTTGCTGGTGAAAAGGGTCTTCTTCATGTGGAATGCTGCTTACACCATGGCAATCCTGGATTTGATTTCACACCTACATTTGCATCATTTGTTATCAGGCTACCCAAATAGTTGGAATATTCAACATTCTCCAGTTGTTTTAATTGTATGATAGGATTTTAAATTTTGATGTGATCATTTATGTTTACTGAGTTCTAGATCTTGATTCCTCTGAAAGTGTGGGTAGTTGGGAACTGGGGAATAATTGTATGATTTTCACAGACTTTCCCCATGTTCAGCTTGGACCACAGAGGACTGGATTCATTATCTACACTGGCTTGATTGTGGAAACCTTGCTATTATCTCTGCACACAATGTAGTCTCTATGTGGAACAGCATAACAGGAGAGAAAGAGAAAGATGTATTCTGTGAAGTGAAATGCATCTTGTATCCTTTACAGGAATTGAAGTTTCAGATCTCCATCTTAAAGTTTACATCCACACAAGTTGTTACCTCAGTTCATCACATAAAATTTATGCTCTCCCTTTTACTGTAGTCCTTCATACCTGTACATTTGTGATCTAGAGAGTCCAGTGGGGAATTCAATGAGTAGCATGGATATCATTGGATATTCCTCATGCCTTTTGTCCTGACCATTGCAGCCATTTTGTCAGAATATTTTCTCTTTTAACAATTTACCTCCAATTGTATGATATGAAACATGAAGTTCTCAGCTGTATATGATAACTAGTAGTTGTTTTTTAACATGTATCCCTACATATATCAGAGGTCATGTTTCAGTGGTTTGTCATGTACTGGCTTTGCATCAGAGCAGCTTGTGCAGCTTCATGTCATTCCCCACTTTCTTAAAAAGCTACTTTATTACAGTAGCACACGTTTAATGTATTTGTCATCAGATAAATCTTCAAACCACACATGTAATGGTGCTAATGTTAACTAAAAGTCATTCAGTCCTATCAAATTTTTAGCCAGATGCTAATGTTGTTCAAACCTTAACAAGTTTCATGGTGGCCATATTGATTGTATTGATTACAGAATGTTGAAAGGTACAAAGATGGCAAGATACCCAACTTCATGATAGTCAGTAATAGTCACTTGCATGATATTCATACTGGATTTTACGAAAGTTAGTTGATCAGTAAATTTAAAGTTTTCACTAAGGTATGAAGTGTTTAAAATAATTACTATGCATATTATCTGTTATCTGAGTTGATATACAACCACAGCATTTTGGAAACTTATTGTGTTTCCATCCAAAGCTGAGCAGGAGATAAAAAAATACTCTGTTGGGTCTGTTTGTGGACTTATTCATGCACCATTACTCCATTGAGGGTCCAACACGGTCATTTTCTTCTATCCTTTTTTCCCAAAGATGGAAATACAACCAACTGCAAAAGCATAGTATTTTAAATAAACTCAGACAATGGACAGAGCTTAAAATAATAATTTTAAGCTGTCAGTATGTGTCTATATTTTTCATGCATGTAGTTAAAGCTGCAGGAAGTTGCAAACAATATGCATCTTATGAATGGGATTTTCAAGCAGGAGCCACTGGGCTCTTTTTGAACCAAAAAATTTGAAGTACAAGTGCAAAGTGAAAATGTGAGGAGTTTATGCTTATCTGTATACATCATGGAGTTTACTGTGTGGTGATACTGTATTTTGTTGGAAGAACATTCTAATATGTTTGGTTAAGTAAAAATTCGTTTTTTTCATAGCAAGTACAGTCAACCTTTACTGAACACATGGGACAACATTGCCCTATTAAATTAACACCATTTTCACCTGAATGAAAAAACATTGTCCCACATTTTAATTATACAGGGGGGTCTAGCCACAGCAGAAACCTGGCATTTAAAAGGCCTGACATTAAAAGTTAAGTACTGCTCAAAAAAAAAAACCTGAATATGATCTTTAAACAATTTAGATCAGTCCATGGTAATTTCATAGTGTCCAGTGTAATCACCTGTACATGCACACATGCATGCGCACCTTCACACACACACACACACACACACACACAAGCCTGCATTGTCCAATGTCATAATTTTTTTGTAATATTGTGTAACATGTACAATATTGTGCAAAATAATATCCTAATGACTATATGTTGTGAGTACAAAGAACTAATAACTGGCAGCACTAAATGTTGGTATTACAGTTACATGTAACTTATTGTATACAGTGATGTCATATTTTTGTGGCGTTAAAGTTGTAAAGTAACTGTATGTGCTTATGGTGCTAATTAATCTGTAAACTTGCACTGTATTTTCTTAATAGACATCAGATACTGTGCTTTACTCAATGGATCATCATGGGGTGAACTTTTGGTGTTTGCTGGTACTGTGTTTCAGCAGATTCTGGTGTGGGCACCAAGTCTGGAGAATGATGCACTGGATAGCCCAGTTCTTCACACCCTAAAAGGCCATGATGTATGTCACAAATTATTGTAACTAGCAGGAAGATAAATATGCAGTATGATACTCATTTGACATTATTAGTCATGTCTCTGTAGAATTAAAGTCACAAGTGTAGGTTTCATTAAGACCTGACATCCAAGATCTAGTCATTTTATCACACATTGATGACAGAGCTGTCAAATAATGTCATACTTGGCTTAGGGGTACAGTGTGTATAGTACTGAGGGTGCTTTGGTGTTATACTAGTGAGGTCCAGGTATTGAATTTGTCCTTACTGAGGAGGTTTTTCAGATTTACCACTATTTTCATAATTATTGTGTGGGAATTCTAATGTACCAGCATACCCCCAAGGGAATCCTTGTTAGGTCCAATGAAATTTCATCTTGGCAGAAGGGGTTTTATGAATGATGCTAAAGTGGGCAACAAAAAGATTTGTGCACATTGTTTTAGGCTGCAGTGATAAGCTGTGTTAAAAATGATATAGTGCGCTTTCATCCATTTGATTAATCTCTTAGATTGTTGTGTGTTTTGTCAGTCATGGTCACATACATAGCATTTAATCACTTTTACATTTATGGCACTGCTGAGTGGAATGAAACCATAAATGGCACGTTTTTAACTGTATGTTCATATACATCTCTATTTTTCCCCTTTAGAGCAACAGTGAATCATTGGGTTTCTGTCATTAAAAAACAAGCTTATATCAGGCAGAGTCTGTAAGCATCACGGTATATCACGAACTAAACTCATGTTACTAGAAGCTGTATTTATTTTGCATGCACATCATTAACTATTTCAAATTTCGTACCTACTTTATATCATGCTGATTGAACTTACTTTACATTTCTCTGCACTAGCAATAATACTTGGGCCAGGAAAGCGTAGTTGGTATAGCAACTTGGTAAAGGTAGAGAGTATGGTGTTGGACCCACAGTGGGGTGAGATTTCCCGGACCCATCCATAGTGGCCCCAGGACTCATCCAGCCTCCTGTACAATGGGTACTGGGTCTCTTTCCCAGAGGTAAAGCAACCAGGGCATGGCGCTAACCACCCATCCCCTTTAGCACTGCACCTCCCCTCTGTGCCTGCTTGGAATGTAATGGAACAATTTACCCATTTACCAATAGTAAAAAAGTAAAGTGATCCCGTTACAGGCCCGGTGTGGCCCAGAGGGTGGGTAGAGGTATAGCTATACTCTTCCATGACCGCAGCACTAGAAGGGGGTGAGTGGTCAGCAGCACACCCCGACCACACTTTACCCCTGGGAAAGAACCAGTACCCATTTTACAGGAGGCTGGGTGGGATTTACCAATAGTGCACCTGGTTATTGTTTGTCCCCAGTTCATAATTCTTATCCTTTGCTGCTGGTGCCAATGTCCTGAGGTAGAAAATATTCATAAAAATCCAATTTCCGTGTACACGAGATGTTTGTGTGAGGAACTGGTGTGTATTAATTCTACATTAACCCTTTAAAGCCTTCTAGTTACGTGATGCACCAGCAGGTTAACATTCAACAACTGTACGCTCTGCCCACACTGTATTTATGTGTTTTATATTTATCTTAGCACAAACAGCGACTTGTGCCACTTACACCATAAACTGATTGGTTTTTATAACAGAGAAGAAAAGTGTTTAGTGCAAGGTATGAACTGGGTCTTTAATAAACCAGCCAGTGTGTTGTCATTCAAATTAACCTTTATATGACTGGGTTGGTATTTCAGTTTTAGTATATGCTTTATGAAAAGTATGACTCAAAAATATAAAATTATGACGTAGACAGCATTTTATGGAAAATAAAGCAGAGATTATGCAGCATTTCTTACAAGGCAGTAAATTTTCTTGTTTATGAAATATATGAAATGTATTATAGGGTGTGTTCATGCACACGCCGGGCTTTTAGAGATTCAGGTCTGTTAGTTGAAGGTAATGACATATCAACATATTACTTTCTCCCACAGCAGATTAGAATACAGCTTCTGAAAAGCCAACTTGAGTTGGACATGAACATGTAAATGCTAATTCTTGTTTATTGCAAGAACCATGTAAAGCACATAAGTTGCATGGTCAAAATGATGAAGAGTTTTTTTATGTTAAAATAGGTGGTTTATATACTGTGTAGTAATCAGTGTGATTTCTGTTTCCTTCATCTGATTTCCAACAGGGTGTGATATTCTCGGTGTCATATGATCCAGATTGTCAGGTCATCTGCTCAACATCTGATGATCGCAGTGTCAGAATATGGTCTGTAGATTTACAGTTGTGCAACAGTAGTAATCGTGTGACTCAGTGGAAAGAGGCAAAAATTACATTGTTGCACACTATGTATGGCCACACTTCTCGTGTTTGGAGAAACCTCATTGTAGACAATGTAATCATCAGTGTCGGTGAGGTAGGAATTTGTGTAGAGATATATCATAAATGTACCTACAAGTTCTGTAAAGATAAAAATAATGTTGTGCCTGTACTTGATTTTGCACCATTCCAGTCAGATTGAGTGAAGGCATAGCTCCACACATTTCTGATATTTTCACTAACTGACACATATGGTCATCTTTATCCCTTCTTCAATTTACACATTGTCTGTGATACTAATTATTTATAATTCGTCACAAATGGCGATGGTGCAAAATTTTAAAGTTATGTCCACAGTGCAGACAGAATCTGTTATTGAGTATTAAGTTTTCTCAAGAAGAAAACAATCAAGAAAATGTTAATAATATTATCTATGACATATTTATGATTGCAGGTTGTGAGAAAGTTTTTAATTTGATGAGGATTTAAATCTGTGACCACCTGCTTATGGTTCCACCCTGCCAACCCTAAGCTAAATTGCATTATGCATTTGGATTATCATTTAGTAATTACCTAAATGTGACATTAACAATAGAAAACTTAGGTGATGGGGCACACACACACACACAGTAAAATCTGTGACGTTTGCAACTGAATGATTCAGAAATCTCTGTTAACCCAAAATTGATTAATCCTTTGGCACTAGAATTAAATACCCATCATGACCTGCGGAAAATTGGAATTTAACCCTTTGACGCCGGAATTAAATCTTTGATGGCGGAATTAAATCCCCCCCCCTCCTGCCACTTTGGCGGCTGTTCGGCTATTTAAAGGGCTCACTGCGCGACATATATATATGTCGTTCGGCGGCTAACGGTTAAATGTCCCTTGCGTAAGGAGCAGATATATTTATATGATGTTTGGTGTTTTGAGGGTCACTGATTATTACATATTTATAACATTCAGCACCAGAAGGTTGAGAGGCACATCACAGTTTACTATACCACTTGTTGGTGTTCTTTTTTTAAGATTATATGTGCACTGTGTATAATTGGTGAAAAAGGGTGCATATTTCAGTTTTTTAAAAACTTCTTTAAAATTGTGTCAGTCTGAAGTTGCATAAGTAGTGGAGTATTTGTATTAAGTACAGACAGTCCCCTAATGTAATGATAGGGTCACCTTCAACGTACTGACTTTGAGGAGCAACCCACTGAGCCAACTGATGCTACCACAGTTGCTGATGAACCATTAACGGTGCTGTTAAACTTTGTGTTAAATGTCTTTCATGTCCTCAAATCCATCCCTTTAGGGTGGACTTTTTTTTTTTTTAAGCCAAGAGTCACTGGCAGCCAGATTTGGTGAATAATGGGGTTATGCCAATCCAACAGTAGATTTCTTTGCCACGAACTGCTTGACGAAGACCACATGATGAGCTTGGGGCATTATCGTGATAGAGGAACTGTTTATTGGGCTGATGTTCAGGCCACTTTCTGCATACAGCTTTGTATAACCTTATTATTATTTTTGCTTAAGAAACCAAATGTTTTGCCATAGGGGATGAGTAAATAGTGGACAAGGATATTCAGTGATATAATGTTTGAAAACATGTTGTTTAGCAGTTCTTTAATGAAACTGGAATACTTTTCATTGTGGTGTTGTTTTTATTAGCCAAAAGTCTTGGGATCATTTTATTGATTTTTATGCACAAATATGTCTTCAAATTTGTCTCATCATTTCATTGTCGTAATTTCAATCATGGGCCATCTCTTGTATTTTTAAATGTGCTTCTTGATAGATCACTGCACATGCTTTACTTGTTTTCTTTCCTAATTTCAGAAAAAGTTTAGTGTTAACTCATAGCTCTAAATTCCAATTTCTTGTTTTTTAGTGAGAGATATGCACACTCTGTATTTCTACCATGCCAGTGACATAACTGAAGTCACACTTAAAATCACAGCCTACACTAGTCAAAACACACACAAACTTGATTTCAGCATAATCAATTGTAATGTGTGATAAAATAATTGCAGGAACATAATCATCACATATATATATGTATATATATATATATGTTTATGTTTGTAGTCATACCCTGATTGTAATCACCAAACATTTTTGGATCAAGAGGAATGAGTTCCACCTGGAACCTCTTGCTCTGTTGTCTGTGTAAGTGTGAAGACACTATCTGCACATGAGCATTCCTTCTGAAATACTGATTGTTGCACTAATATTGCTTCTGGTGCTACATTAAATCCTTATACAGTTATTGGTTAATATATTTATAAGTTGGACATAATAAACACCCTATATGATAAATTTCATGTGTACGTTAAAGGATATATGTTCATAACCACAGAATTAATAAAATATCAAATTTATATCTGAAATTTGACTGTGAGATAAATATTTGTTTCCCTGCAGCTTATATATTTTTCTTCAATAATAAGGGATGGGTTAAATTTAGAGTATGCACTACTCAGAAGCTCCATAATAAATAAGTGAACAAATTACTTTGGGTGTTTAATCACCCTACAAACTAGTGTAAAATTGAAGCACAACTAATCATGAGATTTGAATTTCTCAAAGCAGTGAATGTTAATATTACAGTCTGTTGAGACATGATACTGTGCAGTTTGGTAGGTAGGTGCCATTTCAAAGGAACCTACTGCCTACAATCTTAGAGGAGAGGAAGTGGTTCACCCTGAAGTTGCAGGCAGCCAGTTCGTCTGACATATTAATTTATCCCCTGTACTACATGACACACATCCCAGCATACTATAATTACAACTTATTATGTTTCAGGATTCACGTTTGTTAATGTGGAGTGTTGATGGTTCACTGCAGAAATGCTGGAAGACTCACCAGGGTGCAAGTGTTTGGAGTGTGGACTGCAGTAAGGAGAAGAATTTAATAGTAAGGTTGAAACCTAAGTGGAAAGAAAAGGCAGAATAAATAGTGGGATGGCTGTTCAGACATGTGCTTCCTGTGATTATTAGAATCTAGGATAGTTGTTCACAAGAATCAGTCATATATTGATGAAGGTTTATGATTCATTAATCTTATATAGTAAGTATGTCAGAAATTTCACACTGAAAGTAATTCATATTTTTTTACTGCCTTCTTGTGTTTATGAAAGTTGGAAAAGAAGGGATGAAGGTGCATTTAAGTGCACAGTTCACCTTTTGTTTTTATAGTTTTATGTGTATGTTAATTAAGCCAAATGTAGGGTTTATACATGCAGAGCTAATTTATGACAGCTAAAGTGTATGCTTTATCATCACAGCTTTAGTTTAAGAAAAAAGTATATGCCATTGAGAAAAGATGAAATTGAATTAGATAAATTAGGTGTGATGTTAATAAGAATCTGTTGTTGGAGTATAAATAGTTTTTGTTATGAGACTCACATAGATCACAGTGGGCTGGCTACGGTATATAGGCACTATCTGAAAAAAATTATGCAACAGCTGCCTCCATATCTCCTGGATGAATGTAACAGTGCCCTTGTTGAGTGGCATCTGAAATACCAGCCAGTGAACATTTAAAGAATTCTTAATTCATCTACAACAACAGGTGAAAGATATCATGTGTAAAACATGACTGTATAGATATTAATTTGTATCATACAAAAAAGGGAACAGTAATAATATCTGTCCCTCACCTGTTGAGAAGAAAATGATGGTGTACTAATTTTGATGGCTGTTTTTCAAGATTTTGTATGAGAGGTTCCTCTTATAATTCTTATTAATGAAACACATTTATATTGATGCAAGACAAAGATGATGGTAATAATTTTAAAGAATATTGATATTGTCTCAGGTTACTGGAGGAGCAGATGGAGGAATCAGCTTGTGGCCTCTTCATATATACAATACAGGTCCATATTTACTGACTTTCCCTGGAAACTTATTTGGTAAAGACTGCACCAGTACTGAAGGACAGGATAAAAACTTTCCTCGAAGAATTGGTCTAACTAGCAAGGGTAATATTGTTGCTGTAACAGACAGTGGTTGTCTCTTATATTGCACAGTGCTGGATGGTGGACAAGGAAATTGGAGGTTTGTGCACCAGGATAAAAAGTTGGCAAGCTATTGCCTTTTGGAAATGTCCCCCTGCAGACAGTCTGTGGCCCTTGCTAGTATGGATGGTTACATTCTTGTTTTTAAAGGTAAATGTGAGTATTATCAGTTGATCTTGTTGTTCTTGTTGTACATCTACCAGTTAATTCTGACAGACAAATTATAAGGGTTTGATAAATATGTGGACAACATGTATTGTCAGGTTATCTGTAATGTAATGTTAATCATTCTTTGTGACACTTTGGGATGCCTGTCTCAACAGCCTTGGGGTGTATGTCGAATAACTTGGTAATCATGATGTGCGGTGCATACAATTTGCTTACTTATCAAACACAGCGGATGCATACAGTCTACTTATTTATCGAACAGCCCTTATACTGAATCTTTTAATCACTAAATTACACTTTGTTGTTTACAATTATGTGGCCCTGCTGGGAGAGAGCGTGACTTATCTTCAGATGGGAGGCTGCCATGATGACATACAGTGTCCCACAGTATAGTCAGAACTTTAAACTTCTGTTGTTGGCATTGTAGATGATGTATGTGTATTTGTGATGGGCATTTTGACCACTTACAGTAAGAACACTGTGACGGTACTTCACACAGATACAGCAGTCATGTGTCATGTCAAAAGTGACAGTCTGTTTTTATGCTTTTCATACCTGAAGACTGTTCGTCAGTAGAAGGGCAAGATCTGATTCTTAATGTTGAGGAGAAGGCAGTAGCAGGAAGAATTTTCTCTCTCCACTGGCTGTCATCAGATACCCTACTGAGTTGCGGTTCTCATGGAGTATTGGAAATGTGGAAGCTGGGTGAGTAAACTGACTAGCTGATAATCTTACCACAGTGGTTAGCAGTCCAGGTTTACATTTGGACAACTTGTTCCAGGATTTGCATAGGTTTCTTCAATTCAATTATGCTTTCAATATAATATCTTAACACTGGAAGTTCCAGCTTCAAATCATAAAATTCCAGGTTGAACTTCTCTTCTTTCATGGGTAGATAACACATAAAACCTGCATAAGACTGTCCCATGTAAGGAGAGGTTTTCTGATGTGCCATGACCATTTCCTTAAGATAAAATGCCAATGGATATCACTTACTGTCAGATATAGCACTCTTGTAAAGACTGAAATTTTTTGCCTTCACATTAACACATCCACTGTTAAGCATTGGGCTTTTTGCACTATGAATGAGACAACTTGATGGAAATACTTACCATATAATCAGAAAATATCGTTAATACTATCTCCAACAAATATATTTCCTATGGTGCATTTGAATCATTTTACTATTCAAGATTGCAGAATTGTATTGATATTGAACATTAAACAATACTTAAGATGAAGCAGTAGTGTTGTGAGATATAGCTATTTACTTATAACTTTACATCTGTATTAGTGTTATGTGGATGGGAAATAAGTCGAGTATAGTCAGTGTACAATGGTATGCCTGAATACAGAGATGTAAGAGCAAAGCATGGTTGCTGCTGCCTCGTCATATAATAGTGCTGTGGTGTAAACAGCTGTCACCTGCCAACTTGTTGGATACTGTGGACTTTAGAGGCATTTATATTTTAATCTTCTTATTGCTGACTAATGCTATAGATGTTTAAAAGTTTGTGCACTATTGTAATAAAAATTTGAATGCCATTTATGAGGAATGTATATATGCAGAAGGTAAGAAACAGAAATTGTTCAAAATAAAATGTCCTGCATGATCAGTCAGTCACTTTACATGCATCTGTAGTCTGTACAGTATAACTCCAGCCCTGCAACATTGTTTTATCAGAAAGGGAGGACTCTTACAATAGTCAAACACACCAAAATAAATCAAATTTGGCAGCTTTTCATCACTGTCAACAAAGTCTGTATTAAAGGTTAAGTTTGTGCTCTTATGAGGTGTAATACCGTATCTTCAGGTAGATAGATACCAGTGTTTTAGAGTAACCTGCAGTCTCCATCTTCAGGGCTTAAAAAAAAACCTCATCTAATGATTATATATGGTGAGACTATACACTGCACCATACCCATAGATTTGAGCCATGCTGCTCAACTCCATGTCCATTGCTTCTACCCTGAAAATGGGTATCAGGTTTCTCCAGAATGCTGTTACCTATCCACCAGACAGTACTGTATCACATTCTAGGAGGCTGTGATATTAACAGTCATTACAATGGAAACTTCAGATGTCATTTATTAAGGATGTGTATTGTGCTGATAATTATTTTCTGTAATAGGCTTACCACATCAGTTACAAAAGGTGAATGAGTTTGAACTTCCAAAAAGCAAGGAACAGTGGACTTCGGCAGCTGCTCTGAAAGGGAACTTTCTTGTATGTGGTGACAGAAATGGCAGTATTCATCTCTTTAAAATAGTTGGCAACCAAACACACAGTATGCAGGTATGTTGCAACACTCTTTTCCCTTAATGATAAACATGGCTTTTTTATCCTCCATTGCATAAGCTGATAAATTTATGCTCTGTTGTTATTATTGTGACTGAATGTGTGCATGATCCAGCATTGCATTTTTTTCAGCAGTAATGTCATTTGTGAGTTAAAATATGGCTGCCAGCCACTTTCATGTACATTTTAGAATATCTCTAAGTACTCTGTCAGGTCTTAATTTGGAAACAGAAGCATGAAACAGCAGTTACATTTTTATATATATCCTGGATTGTAATCTGGTTGTTACAGTATCCATCTCAAAGTTTCTATAAAATTCACGGCCGTCTAGGGGTGAGCTCATTGATTTGGTACGGGAACTACTTGTATTCAACTGGACGTGATGGAACCCTGCGACGTTATATCATGAGGGAAAGTGAGAGTAGATTAGAATGTCTGAATGCAGACAAACTGCAGATGGATTGGCCTGTGACTACTAACTTGTCATCATCTTTTGGACTCCTAGTGCTTGGCTTCAGATCAGTAAGTGTCTGTAACAGATTCCGTGTCAAACTTCTTAAGCTAATTGACAGTTTTGTTTCAAGTTAATGTAATGTGTTGAAAGACTTCCAAGTATTCACTGTATTCGTACAGAACAAAAATCCCAGGTTGTGGCATGTTTCAGTACAACTTGTGACCTCTGTTTCAAATTCATATTGTTTAACTTAGTGATATGGGTTCCCAAATTTCATAGATTTTATGGAGAGGCTTTATACTATGTGCAGTCTTCTCAAGTGTTGTTACATAGTGAGCAGGAAATTGTTTGTTTGTCTCTTTTGGATGATTTTTTTTCCTAGAAACCAAATGAAAATCTCATTTTCTTATGACAGCAGCAGTAATTGGCTGGAGTATATGCTTTATTCAGTGTTTGACATTTTTTTTTGGGGGGGGGGGGGGGGGGAATCTTCTGTTACGCAGCAACAAACCCCTTTTTTTTCCTCCAGCCTGTGT
>Ga0136643_10002324_pt1 | contig 24513 bp, 22 predicted proteins | sample TergutLab28metaG_FD_96883 | JGI IMG/M metagenome (GOLD analysis project Ga0136643, IMG submission 96883) | Labiotermes labralis P1 segment gut microbial communities from Petit-Saut dam, French Guiana - Lab288 P1 (version 3) (version 3) | ecosystem: Host-associated > Arthropoda: Insects >... | reverse complement strand
AGCAGTGGTTTGCAGGATCTGCTGAGGTTGAAACCCCCATCTCTGTTGATGTTATTAGGATGCATCTCTATTTCGATGGCTTCTCTGATGAGACGATCCATACAGCCAGTTTTTGAGGAGAGGAGTTTAGTATCCCGTAATCTGATGATGTGGTCATGATTGAAACTGTGTTCAGCAACCGCTGATTTATCGGGTTGAACCAGTCTCGCGTGTCTTTCATGTTCTTTAATGCAGAGCTCAGCAGATCCTGGAAACCACTGCTACACAAACTCAAGAAAAGGAGGCATCCACTGATTACACCACAGTGATCCCACCCGCACTCGCACTTATATACCTCCCCCTTCCACAACCTGTTATGCACCTACCCGCCCACTTCCAGTCACTCGCCTTCCATTGGCTCCTCCACCAGCCTGCCAGAACCCTGTCAGGTATAAATACACCACACATCCCATCCCTTGTCATACTTCATCCACCAGCCTATGAAGATGCAACTGATAGAGGGTTCCAAAACGTCGGCTATTAGCATTGTGACGCCGGGGAATTACCCAAAAGAAAACATATTACAATTATGAACATGTTTCTAGTCTTGTGTGAGCTAAAGTAGGGGTCCACCAGAAGGAAAAAAGACAAGAGGTGCAGCCAACAGCCAACAGGATGCACAATGGACAGAGTACAAGGCCCAACATATTTGATAAGTGCAATAACCATTTTCTGTCATCAAGTAACCCAAAACCTCGGCAGGACAGTGCAGAGAAAGCCATTAATGAGCACACAACATTCATCACACCTGTGAATTTCTGAGCCAGGTGGAACAAAAACATGTCAACATTTTAGAGACCCGCGTTCACATATGCAAATGCACGTGTGAAGACACTCCTAGAAACTCATTTTAAACATTCTTGATTTCAGACTTTCGCCGTGTCGTGAATGTTGTATTCTTTCTTTGGGGTGATTCACCATTGTCTGAATTTTATGCGCAAATGTTTCAGAACACACTGTTTGTTCCATCTTCATAAGTCAACCTATGAAGATGGAAGAGAAAGAGTGTTCCGAAACGTCGGGATAGAAAATTCAGCCATTGAGGAATCACCCAAACACAAGAATACATCATTTTAATCATTTAGGCACTAAGGAAACTTAAATTTTTAAGACATTATACATAATATCCGTTTTACTTTTCACACAATGCCATTTATTTCATAATTTTGTCTTATTCTGTTGAAATTATTACTCAGTTTTTCATTAGTCATGTGTTTACATTTAACTACCCAGCCCAGAGAGGATTCTTTTCAAGATGTGGACACCAGACTAAACAGGTTACACTTATGATAACTTGGATTGCAGAATTTAACTCTGGAGGATGATGTCAAGACATTGATGTTTATTGCAGAAACCAGACAGTACAATACTGCTAAATTACTACACCGTATTGAAAGAATGTCTGTTATGGATAGTTAAGGCACACAACGAATAAACCCACGATTTACACCGGGAGTATGTAATGCATGCAATGTTGATACCAATGGGGAACAAACAATAAACTATAATGTAGAACACTGGCACAATTATGACTGCACATTCGTCTGACAGTTCACGAACATGTTGAAAATTGAGGTCATGAAAATGAACACAACAAAGCACATACATATAAGTGTCAACCAACACCATCAATGAAATCAACAGCATATTATGGATGCTGCTAAGACATCAAGTACACATATTAAATTGCACTGCAAGCTATTTTCAAGGTGCAACATATAGGTTGACAACTAATCCAAATATTCTTAACAAAAATGATTATTAAAATTCAATGTGGTCTAATTATTTTTTTTATAATTTTCAATTAAAATAAATTCTGTTCCCAAACTGTATTCAGTTTTGTACTAGTATAGCACTTAACACACGAAATGACTAATGTTTTGTTACAACTGTTATTCAGTGTCAGGCTAAATTAATTTATGGGCCACACATCTGGGCCACAGACCTTCTTGTTTTGGACTCAACCAAATTATGTAGACAAAACTACACACTGGACATTTCTGTCAGGACCAAAAGCACATAAAAGCATATACTGGTCCCCAAACAGTTAAGCAACAAGCACTTGTTAATTGTGAGTTGTGCTGATTTTACAGCTGCTTACAACAGGAAAAACAACATTGACAAAATAAATTATCATATTCCAAAAGCATTTCATTACCATATTCAGGGCACAAATGCATTGAACAGGCTCTGTGTATGAATCTAAAAATGCCTGCTTTCACAAAATGATTTCACTGCTGAATGAGTGGTTTTTAATAATTTCACATCATCTGGAAAATATCATTGGTCCAAAAGTACATAAAAATTAGAATATATTTAACATTCTTTACAAGGCACAAGTGTCTGGAAATGTTCCTTAAAGAAGTCAATAAAAAATTAACAAAACAGGAACTAAAACTCAGCACAGAAATGTGCAAACAGTGGTACCAAATGCTGGTCAAGATCATCCACTTATTTGGCAGAGTTCACAGAACCACACAGAAGTTTTAACAAGATGTAGAGGTCCAAATAAAAAGCATCTGTTGCTGCTGTTTATTAAACCTATGAGGCATACACACTTTGACAACACACCAAACGGAAAATCTATTTTGTTCAACTTCCAGGCTCGGTTCCACCTTAGTTTACAGGCTGGTTTTCCATACATCAGACTGCATCCAAACTGCTTGGAGGAACAAATATATAAACTACTCTAGGTGATTTTAATTCCACTGATACATGTAATTCATTCACCTCAACATTTTTTTAGGGTACAGGAAAATTCCTTTAATCCATCATCTGATAATCCTGCATTTGAGGACAGCAGTCCCAAGACCATGTGTTTCATTTTTTTACCAGAAAAAAGTTTCATCACTGAAACAGGCAGATCTCACAAACATGTTCAAAAAGGCCTCCAAGAGTGTTCATACATCAACCGTAGTGGTGTCTCCTGACCCCATGTCTCCTACTCTAACTTCTTCAACCTATAAAGAATCTATGAAACATAGGACACCGATACGCTAAAACAGCAGATGAAGGACACATCCAAATGGAATACTCCTATGATTAACTCCATAGCCAAGTACAGGAGCAATAACAAAAAATTACCTGTAATAATCTTCTTACAACACCTAGAACAACTTCATGTATCACACCTATCAGACAAACATAAGATCATAAAATATTTCAGATACGTAGACGATGTACTGTTTATCTACGACACCAACCACACAGACGTCCAGAACACAGTAAGAGACTTCAATACAATACATCCAAAACTCAAGTTCACAGTGGAATGCAAGACAAACAACCAGATAAACTTCCTTGACATTACCATCCATAGGACCCCTACAAACTGGAGAATTGAATCAAAACTTCATAGATATACTCCTAATGACTGACATACATTTTAGAACCAAAAATTACTTTAGCACACCAAGATACAAATTATACTACACCAACCATTCTGATGGCAGAGCGCACTGAGGTACTGCGATACTTATTAAAAAAAATCAAACAACATGAACTGTTAAAATATGAAGAAGACTCCATTCAGGCTACATCAATAAAAGTAAATGGATTTCCATATGAGATAACCATCACAGTCGTCTACTGTCCACCCCAACACAATGTAAAAAAGGAACATTTTGAGACATTCCTTCAAAGGCTAGGACTAAAATTTATAGCTGGAGGCGATTACAACAGCAAACACACACTATGGGGCTCATGTTTAACAGCAACAAAAGGCAGAGAATTATGAAAAGTAATCCAAGAGAAAAACTATTCATTTCTATCACCAGGAACACCAACATACTGGCTTACTGACAGAAACAAACTCCTGGATCTACTAGATTTCTTTGTAACCAACGGAATCTCCTCAACATACACAGACATGCTATCACGTTACAACTTAACCTCCGACCATTCCCCGATGATAGCAACATTAAGCACATCAGTAGTAGAAATCCAACACCATGCCTGCACAACTCAAAAACAAACTGGGATACCTACAGAAAAATAATACAAGACAAAGTAAATCTATAAATAAAACTTAAAGAATGCGAAGATATAAAACTAGAAACTAACAACCTACTCAATTCACTCCAGCATGCTACCAAAGAAGCTACCCCAAACAGCGATCCCCAAAGAACTACAAATAACATAACCTATGAAATTAAGAAACTAGTACCCAAAAAGAGACAAGCCAGGGCAATCTGGCAAAGAACTCACACAACACAGCATACGAATATATAACCGAACAAGCAGCAAATTTAAATCCTAACTCAAAGAAATGCGGAATGAATCCTTTGAAAAATATGTCTCTAATCTCAAAAGAGAAGCTAACTCTATTTGGAAACCTATAAAAAATAAGAGAAAAATCAAAACATCACCACCCCCCATTAGGCAAATATTCAACACCTCCAGGACCATGGGCAAAAAGCGACAAGGAAAAAGCTAACTATTTGCAGAACATCTTTCAGAGGTTTTCTCTCCACATAAAAATGATCAGGACCAGGAAGTGGAACAAGACCTAGCTACACCCATTCAATCACAAACGCCTTAAAGCATTCACTTTAAAAGAAATAAAAGATTAAATCAAAATGTTAAACCAAAAAAAGGCACCAGGTCTTGACCTAATTACTGCCAGAATGTGGAAAGAACTGCCAAAAGGAGGACTTCTAAAAATAATGTATATATTCAATGCCCTACTATGACTCGAATACTAGTCTAAATCATTAAGGACTGCACAAACTATAATGATACCCAAACCTGGGAAAAATACAATGGATGTTTCATCCTACCAACCAATCAGCTTACTACCGACAATTTCATAAGTACCAGAAAAGCTTATAATCAAAAAAAATCAATAAAGCTTGAACCCGCAAAACTGGATCCCAAACCATCAATTTGGTTTCTGATAGGCTCACTCCATAGTGCAACAACACCACCGCATAACAGGTGTCATCAAAAAAGCTACAGAAAACTAGCAGTATTGTACAGCTGCATTTTTATACGCAAGCCAGGCATTCAATAAAGTATCGTACCCAGGGCTACTATTCAAAATCAAAAGAATTCTATCCTCAAGCTACTTCTACCTGCTGAAATCATACCTAAATGAACACCAATTTGAAACAAAAATCAATGCAGAAACTTCAAGCCACTTCCACATCCACTCTGGTGTACCACAAGGGAGCATTCTTGGTCCTCTTCTCCATGTACTATAAACACCTGACTACCCAACATCCAAGGAAACTACATTAGGCACATTCGCGGACGACACAAAAATATTTGCAACTCATGAACATCCTACGATAGCCGCACTTAATCTTCAAGAGCACTTACACATCATCAAAAACGGCTAAAGAAATGGAAAATTAAGGTTAACGAAACCACATCATCGCAGATAACGTTTACCGTCCAGAAAGGCCACTGCCCTACAGTCAACATCAACCAAACTACCATACCTCAAACAGAAATAGTAAAATACCTACGACTAAACTTCAATTGCAGGTTAAATTGGAAAAAGCACATCACCAAAAAAGGGAAACAAATTGACTTAAGAACAAAAGAGATCAAATGGTTGACAGTAAAAAAAATCCCACCTATGTATAGAGAATAAATTACTCATCTACAAAGCAGTAATCAAACCTACATAGGGTTATGGAATAGAACTGTCCAACATAGTCATCACACACAGATCCCAATCCAAAATTCTCAGAGCCATAGCAAATGCACCATGGTATGTACCAAATCATACTCTACATACAGACTTCCAACATCCCTTACATAATTTTTACATTTGTACCGTGCATCTTGAAACTATGCAGTCACGCCATCTTCAGAGAGCTCATTATCCATGCTTGTTAAAGTTCCACTTTTTTAAAATAGTCAATTATGTTTCATCAGTGTATGATTAAATTAGTGGTGATGTGGCTAAATATATGGGTCATGGCCTTGTTGATTTGTGTATGTCGCACTGTTTGGGAGCAGACTATTTTAATACTGTTTTCAAGACAATCACTGGTGCATTCATAGGTGAATAATAAATTTTGATCCCTTACATGACGTCATCCATGAAAGAACCAATAAACATCACAACAAACTGGAAGCCCATCCCAATCCACTATTACAGCCATTAGTACAACCTATAAACAATAGGAGACTAAAAAGATGCTGGCCTTTAGACTTACAAGGCACCTAATGTGATATTGCTGGATGAATAGCCTACCACGTCATTAGTAATACATGGTGTCCTTGCGTACCTGTATAATCATCACAACAGCTTATAGGCTGTATTCTGATTGCTAATAAATAATAATAAAAAAAACATGACACTCAGACAGGTTCATCCCCACACAGAACCACAAGGCCCAAAGGGAATTACTAGCTTTGCTCTTTCCACAGAATGTCAATACAGTTTTAACTGCAGTGTTCAGAGACATGTCAGTTTTTGCACAGATGCCTCCACAACACCTACCCAAACCCACATACTTTCCCAGCTCAGTAACACAAAGTTCCAGTTCCAAACATTATATCCCCTACAGTTCTACACAATTCCTCAATCCCCACATGCAAACCTCATGGAGTATTCATGAGAAGCTATTAATTTCTCAGCCAGTCAAAATATTCTCAGCATCTTCAGGTACCAAAAAGGTTCACTACCATGTTTGCAACAGACTGCAACTTGTCCCTGTGCTAAGGCAGATCAATCCAGTCCACACCTTCCCATCCTGTTTCTTTAAGATCCTGTCGCATCCAGCGATTTTAATCTCGCCTAGCAACCAATTATTTCCAGCTTTGGTTTAAGAAGCAGGGTGCAAGTGTGTATGGACCTTGTCACTCACCACAAGAAATGATACACGTGCGCCCATTACACACCCGTTCTTAGGGAGAATTGTTTGCTTACCCCTTTGTTTAACTCTCTTTTGGGGGTTGTGATTGAAACGTTCAATGTGGACAGTTGCTGTCCTGCTTGTATTTTTTCGGGGACTCATGACCATATTTGGTAGTGCGTCTGGTCCAACCAAAGCCCTATGACGTCACTTGCCACCCAAGTTTCAATGCTATTTAATCTAGGGTTTTGGATGCCTTGAGGGACATTCTGGGTCGTCACGTGCTACAGGAATCTGTCCGATCGCATATTCAAAATTTCTTTGTTCTCCCTGCAAGCGGTACTTACAAATTAATTAACAGTGTGTTGCATCATTATCACCCCAACGCACTACATCAGTTATTTTATTGTATTCTCCAATCAACTAACTACAATAAACCAGCATTATTTACTCCTAAAAAGTGTGGTTGGAGTCTTGAATACCAATTCTTAAGCGTTCAGCACGAGCCTTGAACCAGTTTCCCTCAGAAACCAGCTGCTCAGTCAACACCGGCGTACCTGGCTTCGACCATCACACTCGGGATACAACACGCCGGGAGGAAGAACTGGTGTCAGGTTTTGGGGTTTGGACGCAGTCTACCAACCAACTCCACTAATCTAGCCATCGTCGTATCATTCACCACGGCTACTTCTGGTGGTTGCACAGAAGTTGTCCCAGTCGTCAGAGTGCTACCTTGGGGACATTCCTCACTATCTTAATGGGATTTGGCCACCCACAGCTCTGGTGAGCCCAGGCCTAGTACTGGAAGATGCTCGTCTCATCTTTACCCCTTGACGAGGCCAGATTCACATCGAGAGGCCACCGAAGAGCCTAACTACGAAGCAGAAGCCAGGCAGTCGATTCCAGCAGCAGTAGCAGCCAGCTCCACCGCTTCATCATAAGAAATCCACCGCCCCAACATCCACTTTTGGGTCACTGTTCCAGGTTCAACTCAACGCCGCAAGCCAACGTTCAACCACAATTCCAGGAAATTTGCATAGTCACCCTGTGCGCCAACAGCCGTGAAGATTTATCGCTGGTAAGTTACACTCGTTTATTATCGTCCTTGGCATTAGGCAGTTTGTCAAGTGCTTTGTATACATCCCATAAAGTGATTATGGAACCAGACCATATTCGCGAAGAATCTGAAACCGCGTACAATACTCATTATTGTAGTGTAGCGGAAGCTATGAAATTAATCACCCACCCATTCAATGGAGATAAAAAGGGCTGAGAGAGTTTAAAGAAAATGTAGATGTGGCATTTGAGCTTGTGCATCCCAATAAGCATGATATTTTATTGAAATCTGTGAAAACGAAAATCACAGGAGATGCTAGGTCGAAGTTGACTGTGAGAGATTTAAGACATACGTGAATTTTAGAGGAAAATTATGCCGTGCAACGCACGCTAGATTTTTTTGCATGCAGAATGTTTAGTGCCCAACAGGAGAAGGGAGAAAGTGTTGCTTCTTGGGGAAGCTGTATTGATAAAATGCAGACAGAATTAAGGGAAGCAGCTAGGAGAGTATGTAGACCAGAGGAAATCCTCAGAGCCGTAGGGCTCATTGGTCACCTCGGAAAAGCTTGCTTCGTACAAGGGTTAAACAATGAGCGGATACAAACCATTGTTCGCAGTAGAGGCAAGTCAATCTTGCTATCGCAGGCCGTGGAGCTATCTCTAGATGAGGAGGGCACCATCCTCTCGATGAAAACCTGAAGCCGGAGGGAACACCCCCAGGTGTACAATTTGCAATAGTTTGGGCCACATGGCTAGTAAATGTGTGTTTAAGGAAAGGTTTCCCCCTGCCAACACGCGGGCAGTCATGAGTTTTATGAGCTGTTTTAAATGTGGGCGAGCAGGGCACCTCGCGAGAGATTGTCATCCGGGAACAAAGTCAGGTACACATGAGCAAGGAAGCTCCACGGAAGCTGCATGCAGTGTCCAGAAAAGGAACTGGATAGGTGCAGGAAACGAACGTCAGGGGCCGATGCGCAACTAGTCGTGTCCCCAGACAAGAAGGTTGGAGGTTGCAAATTAACTTGCATGGATGAGTATGAAGCCATAGGTTCAGTGTAAATCAGTGTGGAAGCCATGTGAAGGCAGACCTAGATATGATATCAATAAGTATTGATTCAAGGGACTAAAATTCCTGATAGACCCAGAAGCCGAAATTTCGATAATAAGAAGCTTGAGTTTAACCCCTGGAGTGAATTATCAGTTTCACGAGGGTGTTGACATTAAGGGAATTTCTAACACTGTCATGAGGACAGAGGGTACCAAAGAACTGTAACTTTTTACCAGGACATGAGACAATGCACACACTTCACGTTCTGGGAAAGGATTCTGAAATGCACTATGACACAATTTTGGGTAAGGATTTTTGGGAAGAGAGGGAAAGTGTAAACAATTATTGCTCTCACCAGCTTGTAATGAATGAGGTAATTGTAAACTTTGATCCAAAACCAAGAGCAATTAAGACAGAACCTTGCAGACAAACATTAAGGGCTAGAACAGAGAATATAGTAAGTGTTCCCACCACTTCTAAGGGACTAGGCTTGCTACCTAAGAATGAAATACTGCCAGGCGTGTACATCGCCTCATCCCTAACTCGGGCAGTAGACGGTGTCTGCGTCACCAGTATAATAAACACGACAGAGATAGACCAGAATGTAGAACTACCCTGGGTCGTGTTGGAGGGTCTAGATGAAAGCGAGAGTGCACTGACCCTAACATTCTCAGCTGTAACAGGCAGTGGCAGCAGACTTTCAAGTCTGCGCAATCAGCTGAGGCTAGATCACTTGAACGGCAAGGAGAGGGCATCCATCATAACAAAATGTGAGAAATATAACGACATTTTTCATTTACCTGGCGACAAATTAACACATACCTCCACAATCGAACATGTGATCCCCACCCCGATAGACCCCCCCATAGGGCCATTAATGTGAAACCGTACCGAATACCTGAGGTACATAAGGATGAAGTACAGAGACAAACAGAACAAATGTTAGCAGATGGTGTAATTCAATATAGCACCAACCCATGGAATTCTCCTATACTTGTAGTCCCTAAGAAAACTGGCGCCTCTGGCAAAATGAAGTGGAGAGTTGTTGTTGATTTCCGTAAACTAAATGGCGTTACAATAGGTGACAGTTTCCCCATTCCTGTCATTTCTGACGTATTAAACTCACTGGGAAATTTGAAATATTTTTCTACTGTTGATTGTGCTAATGGATATTGGCAAATTCCGGTAAGAGTTGAGGACCGGCTGAAAACTGCTTTTAGTACAAATTACGGTCATTTTGAGTATAAGTCAATGCCTTTTGGTCTCAAGGGAGCTCCGGCAACCTTTCAGCGTTTAATGTCCACTGTGTTGTCCAGAATGCAAGGCTTAAAGTGCCTAGTTTATTTAGATGACATCATTGTGTTTGGAGAAACATTGCAGGTGCACAATGATAAGCTAAGGGACGTATTCGCTAGATTGCGAATGCACAACTTGAAATTACAACCAAACAAGTGTGAATTTTTAAGGAAAGAGATCACATACTTAGGTCACATATTAACCACCAAGGGGTTACCCCCATATTTTGATAAGGTAAAAGCTGTGAAGGATTTTCCTACCCCTACCAACACATGCCAACTTAAAGGATTTTTGGGTTTAAGCAGGTACTATAGAAGATTCATTCCAAATTTTAGCAAAATTGTGAAACCACTGACTGAATTACTGAGAAAGAATACCCCTTTTGTGTGAAACCGAAGAACAGATGAAGCTTTTATTACCTTGAAGGACTTACTGACTAGTACCCAGACTCTACGAAACCATTTGTGTTAACTACAGAAGCTAGTAACAAGGTATTCGGCGCTATTCTCAGTCAAGGTCCCATTGGACGAGATCTCCCAATTGCCTATGTCAGCAGAATGCTTATAAATGCAGAAAAGAATTACTCTAACACAGAGGAGCTTCTAGCTACTGTATGGGGTTGTAAACAGTTTAGGCAGGAAATTTACCATTGTAACCAACCACAAACCTCTCACTTGGGTCTTCAATGTAAAGGACCCCAGTTTGAGATTACTTAGATGGAGGCTTAAGTTAGAAGAGTATGATTAGTATATAATTTACAAGCCAGGAACAAAAAATACAAACACAGATGCATTAAGCAGGATAAACATGACATAAGTTAAATCTATTACCGAAATTAGTTCAGTGCCTACAGAGGAAGAAAAGGAGAAAATTTTACACGAATTTCATCTATTACCTACAGGAGGGCATTTGGGAATGAACAGAACTTTTGAGAGAATAAAATTATACACTTCTTGGCCAGGTATGAAGCAAGAGATCGAAAACTATGTAAGACATTGTGAGACTTGTCAGATGAACAAAATAACTCAAAGGAAAACTAAATTACCATTGCAGATTACTAATACGCCTGAAGTAATTTGGCAAAACTGCAGTTTGGACATAGTTGGACCTTTAACACAGACATTAGAAGACAATAAATACTTACTGACTTTTCAAGACAAGCTGTCCAAATACACATTAGCCGTTGCTATACAGCAGCAAGATGCTATGACTGTTGCAAGGGTCTTTGTAGAGGAAATTGTTCTGAAATTTGGGATACCCCAAGTAATACTAACCGATCAAGGTTCCAATTTCTTTAGCGATTTATTCGCGAATGTATGTAAGTTGTTAAGAATCAAAAGAATTAAAACCAGCTCATACCACCCTCAAACTAATGGAGCCTTGGAGAGAACACACAGAGTTCTTGTAGCATATCTACGTTGCTATATCCTAGAGGATCAAACTGACTGGGACAAATGGATACTTTACACCACTTTATTATTCAACACCATTCCACACTCCAGTACCGGGTTCACTCCTCATGAGCTTCTTTTTGGCAGAAAGTCTAATATACCAGGTATATTACAGAGGGATCCCCCTGAGATTAGATATAATTATAACAGTTATGTTCAGGAGCTTCAGTCCCATTTACAGTCATGCTATGAAGTAGCGAGATCAAACCCGAAAGCTAGGAAAGAAAGGAGCAAGTAGTATTATGACAAGAATACAAATGTTTCGTTGTTCACCATAGGCGAGAAAGTGTTGCTACATGACGAGAAGGTACGTTGAGGTAGATCTTCGAAATTGAGTCCGCCTCACATAGGTCCTTATGAAATCATCTCTGTTGATGGTGTGAATATTACCTTGCAATTACCCAGAAACAAAACATTTAAGATTCACACCAATAGAGTAAAACCATTTTTTGGTTGAACTGCAGGAATGGATCGCAAACTGTGGTTCGCCTGCATGTTGTTAGTGACCTGTTCGGTAGCCATAGCTTTGGATGTCACTGTGCAGCAATTTAAGGTATCACCAGGATTGTATTATGGCTATATTGCAGAGGAACACTTGTACAGCACTGAATGGAAGGTTGCTACTTACATAAATTTAGAAATAGTTGATGATAATTTCAGAACTGTAGGGAATTATGCACAGCTGTCCACTGACTTTTGTAACAGGCATGAACATAAATTTTGGGCTAATTACACAGGTTGTTTGAATAGCATGCATCAAACTGGCAGGCCAATGAAGGAAGTCAATGACTTAAGATTAATATTTAGGCAGTTAACAAGGAAAGAAGCTGAGTCAATTCACACTCGCAATAAGCGAGGTGTATTTAATTTTATTGGAGGAAGAAGTAAAATTTTGTTTGGAACTTTGGATAATGAAGATGCTAATTATTATACCAACAAAATGTCATATTTGGAAAACGAGCAGCTGGATTTTTTTAAACTTTCAAAGGAACAAATTACGGTAGTAAAAACTACCCCTAGGTCCGTAAATTCTACACTAGTGACGGTATCTGAAAATGAAAAATCTTTGGTTAAGGGTTTCGAAGAAATGGCTAGTTAATGAGCAGGATGGAGAAATTAAGGAAATGTTCAATGCTTACTCATTGTTATTGACCATTAACGAACATGCTATGCAATTGAACAGAGCAATTGATGAGTGCCGTAGGGCATATTAAATTTTGATTGCAGTTGTAAATTCTCAAAAGGGTGTTATTCAGCCACAACTTGTCACACCAGCTCAGATTTTGGAGCAAGTGAAGATTAATCAAGCTGACATGCCAAGTGACCTTTCATTATCTATCCCCACGAGTGCTACTTATCAACATTTATTGTTAAGAATTGCTTCCATTGATGTATTTTTAAAGGATCATTTTCTTGTGTATGTAATTTGCCTACCCCTAACAAACAATATGATTTACAATTTGTATCATATCTTACCCCTTCCTATTAAGATAAGCGGAACAGATTCAAAATTTTTATTTATCCAACCTGAACATGACTACCTCTTGATGGATACCACCAAACAGTACTTCACAGGGTTAGGGGCAGAAGGAATTTATGTAAAATTGTAAGCAAGACTCACAAGGTGTGCAAGCAGACTCAGCCAGTGTGGTTAACTCATTTGGATGAAGAATGTGAAGCCCAGATGATAAGAGCCCATTGGACAGTAGATTCTCACCTCTCATTCCTATCCTATGTAGGGATGGTTACTAGTTTAACTTTGATCTGTTTGTGCTACTGTTGTTGTTCAAGGTGTTGCCACAAACGATGTCCTAAATTCTCAAAACGGTGGAAGGACAATAATCCCTGCACCACGATTATTTTCAAGCCAAGACTTGTAAATTCAATTCATTCGTCTAATGAAAGCGTGAGACGCTCAGGATCCAGGGCAAACAATAAGGTTAGGCACTCGCTAACCGATGCTGTAGAAGCCATTGAGCTGGTCTCTTTAAACACCAATGTTAAGGACAGAGTGCCTTCGGGCAAACGTTGAAAATGCACAGAAAGGTTTGTTTTGAGCAGAAATCTTGAGAGTTGTGCTTGTACACTCAGTCGAACAAAAATCCACCAGGGTGAAATTTTGTATGTTGCTCTCAAGCAGTGACATGCGGTGCAGTTGCCATCATAATTCGAGTTGTTTTCCTTTCACAATATTTCCGCATTCGTGGTGTTTCTCTGTCTTCCATTCATTACAATCAATCACCCCGCATGTATATTAACAGAAGACAACAATACATTTGCTTAATTTGAAATTAAAATATTAATTAAACTTCATTAACCTTCCGAAGCACGAGGCTAGCTAGCTGTGCTGCTAGGGAAAGGATGAGTCAACTAGACCGTTCCATTCTTACTGTGAGCAGGCTTAGCCCAGACAGATGAACGCATGCTAACAGTAGTCTTCAGAAAAAAACTATGTTGGTTTGAGTCCCACTATTGGCATATTTCTTTAAGTAGCCCAGGCAGTTGAACGCGTGCTACCAGTAGCCTTCAGAAACAAACTACGAGGTACATTTTTAAAGTAAGGTCCGGTCAGCCATTAACAATAACATATAAGAGATAAAATTTATCACAGGCAAAAGAGATCTACATATTTACCTTATTTTTCCACATAGCCCCTCCGACCTCCACACATTTTTGGTATCGTGGCACCAGTTTCCTTATTCAAGTGTCATAGAAGTCAGCTACCAGCGACTTGAACCATGTGGTAACGCCTGTCGTCAGTCTATCGTCATCTTCAAAGCTTTGGGATGCAAGCCATTTCTTTAGATGCATGAATAGGTGGTAGTTGCTTGGTGCGAGATCGGGGCTGTAGGGTGAGTGGTCAAAAAGTTCCCAGCGAAATTGTTGCAACAGTTGAGCAGTTCGAGCTGCAGTATGAGGTTGTGCATGGTCATGCAAAAGCACAATCCCACTGGACAGCATTCCACGTCTTTTGTTTTGAATGGCCCGTCTAAGTTTCCTCACAGTTTCACAATAAGCATTGGCGTTAATTGTCAATCCACGTTCTAGAAAATCAATAAGCAAGATCCCCTTTCTGTCCCAGAAAACAGTGGCCATGATTTTTCTGATTGAAAATGCTTGCTTGAACTTCTTTGCTTACGGGGACGATGAGTGGCGTCATTGCATTGACTGTCGCTTTGACTCAGTGTTTGTGTAGGATATCCACATCTCATCTCCAGTGACAATATGGTCAAAACACTGACCTCCTTCAATTTGATGGCGTTGCAAAAATTGATGAGCTGCAGCCAGGCATTTCTGCTTGTGTTTGCCTGTTAACATTTTTGGCACCCATCCGGCACACAGTTTTTTGTAGCCTAGCTTCTCTGACACAATATCGTAAATCACTGATCTTGAAACTTGTGGAAACTCGAGGGACAGTTCGGAAATTGTAAAGTGACAATTTCCACGAATTGTTGTGTTCACTTTTTCCGCCAAATCGTCTGTGATGACACTAGGCGGACCGCTGTGCTCTTCATCATGGACATTCGTACGCCCATCTTTAAACAAATGACACCATTGCCTAACCTTACTGTCGCTCACAACATTCGGCCCATAAACCTCACAAAGTTGCATGTGAATTTTGGCCGCATTATTGTTTCTTGCTAACAAAAACCAAATCACAGCGCGAACTTCGCAGCTGGCAGGATTATTTATCGCAGCGCACATTGTGATTCAGTCTTTCTTGACATAAAACAAGGATCGACCTGCGACAAAATGGCAGACATTAGCTAATGAACACATGTATGATCCTGCGCATGCGCACTCCCGCACCGTACAGCCAATTGGCTGCAATTTCAAACCGGACCTTAATTTTAAAACGTGCCTCGTATGTTGGTTCGATTCCCACTACCGACATATTTCTTTATGTAGCCCAGGCAGTTGAACACGTGCTAGCAGTAGTCTTCAGAAACAAACTATGTTGGTTCGAGTCCCACTATCGGCATATTTCTTTATGTAGCCCAGGCAGCTGAACGCCTGTTAACAGCAGCCTCCGGAAACAAACTATGTTGGTTCGAGTCCCAGTATCGGCATATTTCTTTATGTGCGTATTTAAAATCTAACTGGCTACAGATGATGGTGGTTATGGAAACCAAAATGTGTATGTTTCACTAATAATAAAATGAAAGGCAATGAAGAGCTGCACTCATTAAATTAAGTCAGGTCTCTTTCAATTTTCTGCCAAATGAAGGGAATGTCTTCCTCAACTGCATTATGGTAATTCATAGTTTTTGAACCGTGGACGGAACAGGATATCTGCTGATGGTCATGGTTGAAAAAAAGGGTAGGGAATTATCACCATCATCATCATTATCACAAGCATCAAGGATTGGACCCTTTGATCTGTTCCGTCTACTGATTTACAGCTGCTTGCGCCAACGCTTCTTCAGTCTTCCAATTGTTTTCCTTCCCTATGTTCTGTAGTGGTATGTATTCAAAGGGATTCGGGTTTGTGGCATTCTTTGCAAGTGAAGAAGCCAGTTACATCTGTATTCAGGCGAAAACTGACCTGGCTGTGGCAATAGTCACCAACCCTGAGTTGAGTGGAGGCCAAAAACCCTCAACAAAAAAATACTGTCATAAAAGTGAAGGTGCCATTATTCACTGTATGTCAGCACTGGTTAAAGCTACACGTTCTTCATTCTCATCACGATGGCTCACCATGACAGGTGATTCGCGAACGTGTCATCGCTCTTGCTGAGATGGGAGGGTTGCCTGCCAGCACTGCCGGAGAACTCTACTGCAAGGGAATGGCTACGGAAATACCAGAGAGATAGGCAAGTTGGAAGGCGTAAGGGAACTGGGTTATGGCACGTTTCCAGCCCAACTCAGAGTGTTGCATTAGTAGCCAAACCTGAGAGAAACCCTTTCTTCAGTGCAAGGGATCTTGAAGCTGCTACTGGCTTTAATGGGCAAAAAGAAACGATTATTTCGAGACTTTGGGCAGCAGGTCTCAGGGCACAGCATGCTACGGTGAAGGAGCTTCTCACTGATGAACATAAACTACACCGTTTAGCGTTTGCTGAAAGCAATGTAGATCGCAAGTGGGATAGAGTCTTATTCACTGATGAATCTACATTTACCTCAGCAAATGACGGGCCTGTTTTAGTTTACAGACGTCAGGGACAGCATTACAACCCGCAGCATATGTCTACCTGCAAACGCAGTGGTCGTGTGTTGGAGCTGGATCTCCCATGAAGGGGGTGGAATTCTCCATCATATAGAGGGTCACCTGGACGGCGAGCAGTATCAGCACATTTTGCAGAACGTAATGGTGCCCTCTGTATGGCTGCTTTATCCTGAAGGTATAATCCATTTACAGCATGACCACTCCTCTGTTAATGATTCGCGTGTGGTCCAAGAATGGATATCGCGGCAGGCCTACGTCGAAATCCTTGACTGGCCACCACGAGCGCCTGACGTGAACCCCATCCAGAATATGTGGAGTGAGATGAAAAGGACAATGCAGGACACCTGGCCTGTCCTCCCTCCCAGAAATAGTGAGGAGCTATGGGCCTTTGTGTCAGATGCATGAGATGAAGTTGCTTCATCTACGCGTTACATTCGATCATTGATTGAGTTCATAACACGACGAATGAAATCAGTGTTCGAAGCTGAAGGGTTCTAGACTTCTTATTAAAGAAGTCAATTTCCAAAAACAGCCCTTTTAAGGGCTAAAATGTTAATTTTCATTTTCTATGAGTAGGCGCGATACTTCGCCGGTCCCAGCGGCCAGGTGGTCTACGGCCCCTCGCCTGCTGAAATGGTGGGTTCGAATCCCAGCGGGGGCATGCATATCTGTCATTTGTGAGTGATGTGTGTTCCGAAGGCTACTGCTGGCACGCGATCAACTACCTGGGCTACATAAAGAAATATGCCGATAGTGGGACTCGAACCAACATAGTTTGTTTCCGAAGGCTACTGATAGCACGCGTTCAACTGCCTGGGCTACATAAAGAAATATGCCAATAGTGGGACTTGAATCAACGTAGTTTGTTTCCGAAGGCTACTGCTAGCACGCGTTCAACTGCCTGGACTACATAAAGAAATATGCCGATAGTGGGACTCGAACCAACGTAGTTTGTTTCCGAAGGCTACTGCTAGCACGCCTTCAACTGCCTGGGCTACATAAAGAAATATGCCGATATTGGGACTCAAACCAACATAGTTTGTTCCCTAAGGGTTCTATTAATACACATTCAACTGCCTGGGCTACATAAAGAAATATGCCGATAGTGGGGATCAAAACAACATAGTTTGTTTCCAAATGCTACTGCTAGCATGCGTTCAACTGCCTGGGCTACGCCTGCTGACAATAAGAACGAAGGGTCCAGTTGCCTCATCCATCCCTAGCAGCACAGCTAGCTAGCCTCACGCCCGGGAAAGTTAATGTAGTTTAATTAATGTTTTAATTTCAAATTAAGCAAATGTATTGTTGTTTTCGATTAATATATACGTGGTGTGATTGATTGTAATGAATGGAGACAGAGAAACGCCACAAATGCGCAAATATGGAGAAAGTAATACGACTCAAATTATGTTGGCAACTGTACGCCACGTGACTTCCAGTTCGGAACCTAGAAAATTTCAGGCCAATTGATTTTTGTTCGATTGAGTGGACGTTTCAACTTAACTAGACTTAAGGTTACTACACTTAATCATATTAATGAAAAATATTAAGAGCATATGTAATCATTTTCTTGTTCATTTAATGGCATGATAGTTCTTGTAACCATCTATAATCAATTTGTCTTGTATGTATTGTGTTGACTTACTATACCTTCGCTAAGTTTGTGGTTTTTCGAGAGGAGAAATTTGAGCCAATACATTGCTTAAATTTCTTCATAAGGTGGGAGGTGTCGCATCTGGCGAATTTAATCTCACCAAGCGACCAATTATTTCCAGCTTTGGTTTAAGAAGCAGGGTGCGTGTGTGTATGGACCTTGTCACTCACCACAAGAAACGATACACATGCACCCATTACACACCCGTTCTTAGGGAGAATTGTTTGCTTACCCCTTTGTTTAACTCTCTTTTAGGGGTTGTTGATTGAAATGTTCCATGTGGACAGTTGCTTCTCCTGCTTGTATTTTTTGGGGGACTCGTGACCATATTTGGTAGTGTGTCTGGTCCAACCAATGCCCTATGATGTCACTTGCCACCCAAGTTTCAATGCTATTTAATCTAGGGTTTTGGATGCCTTGAGGGACATTCTGGGTCGTCACGTGCTACAGGAATCTGTCTGATCGCATAGCCAAAATTTCTTTCTTCTCCCTACAAGCAGTACTTACAACTTAATTAACAGTGTGTTGCATCATTATCACCCCAACGCACTACATCAATTGTTTTATTGTATTCTCCAATCAACTAACTTCAATAAACCAGCATCATTCACTCCTAAAAAGTGTGGTTGGAGTTTTGAATATCAATTCTTAAGTGTTCAGCACGAGCCTTGAACCAGTGTTCCTCAGAAACCAGCCGCTCGATCAACACCAGCGTACCTGACTTTGACCATCACACTCAGGATACAACAAACCCTTTATGTTGTGGTCACGCATAAATGCAGAAAGTGACTATCAGCTTTATCACTTCTCTCCAGCTATCAGCACAAACAACCAGCCTCGCACTGACAGATTTTCATGTAACTTTCTATCTACGTACATTGATGCAGGTCTTCATAACGGTGACCTGTGTTCTCTGTGAGCATAGGCTGGTACTATAGGAACAGCTGACAATCTATTCACAGAAATCAGGCATATCAATTCTAAATCTGTTTGGTAGAGCAGATTGTTGCTAATATACAGAGAAAATTTATGAGGACAACAGCAGAGCACCTCTTTCCTAATCTGTAACACTAAACTCTTATCCATTCCTCTCCTCCAAGAAATCTGTATTTGTTTCAGTTTTCCCCACCAAATCCCAGCATGCACTTCCCTTCTCTTCCGTGGGTGCCTTGTGCCCTGTCCACCTAATTCTCCTTTATTAGATCACTCTAATAATATTTTGCGAAGAACAAATCATAACGCTCCACATTATGCAGTTTTCTCCAGTGGCCTACCACTTCCACCCTCTTAGGGGTAAATATCTTTTCACAACCCTATTCTCAAACATTTCACATTCTTACCTCAGTCAGAGCAATCACATTTCACATCCATACAGAGCAACAGGCAAAATTATAGTTCTGTATAGTTCAGCATTTACATTTTTTGGACGAGAAAGAGGACAAGAGGTTCTGAAATGGATAGTAATATATATCTCCCAAATTTACTCTGCACTACTTTATTCATGCAGCTATCTTATCCCACAGGCAAAACCCGTGATACTACTATAGTTTGACCACCTCTTTCCGTATCCTTTTAATTTGTTACGCAGTGATCATACCCTCTTTAATTTGTTATTCACTAATCGTCCTATCATTGAATGCGTTACAACCAATTCCTTTCAGAGTGGCATAAAATAAACCAAAAGTAAATAAAAACAAACAATGCTGTTCCTTCCTGTATGCAAGCAGCTATATTAGTAATGTTTATTTCTATTGGTTATAAGAAGAAATGAAAAATATAATAATAATAATAAAACTGTAAGAGACCTGTCCGCTGAGCGAACTAACCCTGCCACCATACTGCAGCTTGGGTGGGGGTAGGACGCGTCCCCGCACTTCCATCATGTTGTTGCTGATGGTGAGGCCAAACTCTTGAACATAGGCATCATTATTGAAGTCAGCCCGCCTAACCAAATTGTTGATCTCCCTTTCACGGTCTGGCGCTGAACGGGCTGTTGCTTTTATCATAGTTGATGTCTGCATGTCTGTTAGTTTCTTGATACAGCGCTGACCTGCCACTATATTGCACACCTGGACAGGAAAACAAACCCATAACAATTTAAGTCTTCCAGGATGTTATACCACATCAATTCATGAATAGCCTCTTCATGAACTGCCTCATCCTGAAAAGAGGGATTCTATCTTCCTCAGAAAGTGTGGCAACTATTTACCACTCAACACAGCATAACATCCCCGGAGAATTCAATCTTCAACACCGCTCAAAGACCCTCAAACTACACAATATTTTCACACTCTGTAAAGATGTGAGCTACACTGCTAAATGCTGGCATCAACATGAAGACAGAAATATGATCAACAAGATACTGGCAAAACAGCTCATCACAACATGGGAACATCACTCAAGAGTAAGACAACTTTAATGACTAGTAACTCCAAAAGTACGATGATAAACCACTTTTAAAAATCAAAAGCATTACTTTCTATAGTACTTCCCTTACTGAAATTCAGGTTTTCCTGAAAACTAAATTTAAAAAAGAAAACAATACCTACTGCAAATCAAGAAATTAAACTAACTCTTTCCTGTATGACACAAATTTAATGGATCTTGATAAATCAATTATCAGCCATCAATCAATCAATCAGTTTAAACATGCAGACACAGTGAAGCAAGGATGCTTGCACTGAAACCAGACATGTAATTTAAAACCCACAATAAAATATTAAGTCACCATATATATCAATAATTTTATGTCTGGTGTGTAGGGGAAGGGCCAAACATGTCACCAGTGTCTGAGGCATTTCAAACAATGAAAGCTTATGAACCTTTTATGGTTTCAGTTTTTATGCCTAATTTACAGAGTAACTAATGACAGAAAACACGACTGCTCTAGCTATACGAAACACAATGGTATTCTAAACCTCAAATCACTTCGTCTTGTTAACCTGTATCCTACTAATGCACCGAATCTTTTTAAATCGGCATCTTATGAACACACCTGGCCCAGTGCACTGCATCCATTTAAATGCTCCGTACAGTCATGTAGAGGCTTAGAATTATTACCTCCACATTATATAATGGTTTGTGGTCAGATTCACACTCTGGCCACTTTACCAATTATGTACACGTCCGTACAATAATGGTTTATCATTTCCTCACAAAACTCACCCATGAATTATGCTACATAAAAACACTTCAAATAATATATTACCAACAATCCACTAACCAGTGGCTTCCAAATTGTAGCTTCCACACCAGTAACCGGTACACATCATTTTTCAAGATGATTTACTTCTACATGAAACTACAATAAACACTATGTTTCAAATGCAGGCTATTGTTCTTCTGTACAATTTTCCAATTTCCAAACGTATACACTACCACCCACTACTTTCTACAAAAAATGATTTATGAAAACAGTGTGAGTTTCTTACCTCAAGTGGCAAATATGTGTGTTTATGTTCCTGCCCCACCTGCAGACATGGCAGGTGAGGATATCGTAACTTCATCTTGTACTTATCCAGGAAATACTTTGCTACTGTACATTCCACAGTCTGCCCATTTTCTAACTGAAGTGGAAAACTGATGGAACAAAAGGAAGAACAACTGAATAGTAAGATGTTTAGAGAGACATTAAACAAGGAGGAATAAAATCACACTGTTGCATAACAAGTTGGCCAACCATCAGGGAAAGGTTCTAGAAGTCATATGGAGGAAGAATCCTATAAACCATTTGTCAATTTCATGCCATCTAATTAAATCCTAACAGATGGCAGAAATAAATATAGAAGCAATTTTTAATTCACATTTAATACTAACAAAACACATATTTAAAACCAGATCATATTTCTGGCCTTTATTCTGTATATCTTATTGTGATATTACAATATACTACAATAAAATTTCAATCACAACTACAGCATCTGTTGTCAGTATTCAGTATCACAATGTGTTTCAGCCAGCTTGACCATCTTCAGGTGACACGAAGACAAATACAAAACACTTGGAAGGTTACTTTCAACATTAAGTTCTATAAATGTATAATAATTTCTTTTTTTTACACAAAGGGTAATAATTAATTTTTATATTTTTGTTTAACTGTTTTCTTGCCATAGTTAGTAGTCAAATTTGGCATCCTGTTGTCTCTACATTGAGGCCTGAAAGTAATGTTTAATTCCCTTAACAGAGGTTACTAGCCTACTGCTAGGTAGTCCAGTGGTGGGGTTGCCACCTTTTACCCACTGGACAGGCATGTCCTGCGGCATTTCCTCTGTAAATGATGGAAGTGTTACAACGCTGGGACTCAGTACCCAGAATCTCTTTAGTTAGGGTAGGTTGCACCTCTGGTAGGTGAGGATGGTGTTTGGGTAGGAGACGTTACTGACTGCACTTCACTACCCCTTGCCAATGACGAGATGATGGTAGTTCTAGGACAATGCCCAGTAAAATGTTAAATTGCTGTGAATAACAAATGTTTATATCAAGTAAAGAATTTTAAATATCTTGGTTGTAAAATTTCCTATGGAAATGAAAAGGATATGCAACAAAACTAACCAAATTTTCTCAAAATACTGGGAATTGTGCACAACACTTTTAAACCAACTTTGGTCCAGAAATCTTCAAGAATAAAAGTACATAATGCACTGACTCTCCCCACTCTTTTGTTTGGAAACAAAATTTGGACCCTCAGAAAAAAGAATAAAAAAAGAATGACATCAGATGAGATTAATTTTTTCAGAACACCTTTTCTGAACACAAAAGGAATGAAAGAATTTTGGAAAAGTTTAAATTAAAGCCAGTTCACAGAAAACCAAGATAATATATCAGCAACAGGATGCCAAAAAAAATGCTGAATTATAGACCAAATGGACAAAGATGATTTGGAAGACCTATGAAGATTCTGACAAGGACAAACTAGGTCTCTCAAGGCCTAACTCATGAGAAATGATGATGATGATGATGATAATAATTCATATAAGGATTCATGTGTTTGATATAATTTAGGCAGTTGTATACGTGGTGGGACAATTAAGTTCGCGAACTCACCACCACGTGCTTGCTGTGGCAGCACTGGGCAAAAGCCTTAGCATGGTTTGATGACACTGACATATCAGCGTTTCACAGTTGTGCAGTTGCTGATCTATGGCAGTCTCTTTCTGAGTGGCATCCATTACTGTCTGCATGTTTGGGTGTGCCGCCGCGGGAATGTCGGAGCTTGAATTAGAGCAGCGAATGAACATTAAATCTCTTGGCAAACTCGGAAAGAGTGGCAACGAAATCAGAGACATGTTAGTGCAAGTTTACAGGGATAATGCTATGAAGAAAACAAGAGTTTACAAGTGGGTGAAACACTTTTCGGACGGAAGAGAAAGCGTCACTGACGAAGAGAGATCAGGATGGCCAGCAACAAGCAGAACTGAAGAAAACATTGCAAAAATTCATCAAATTGTGCGTGAAAATCTTTGGCTGACTGTCAGGAGCATTGCAGAGCAAGTGAACATCGATAGAGAAACAGTTAGGAAAATCTTAACTGAAGATCTTGACATGAGGAAGGTGTGTGCAAAAATGGTCCCGAAGGAGCTCACCGAAGAACAAACGCAAAGAAGAGTCACAATTTGCCAAGACCTTTTGGAGAGTCCAGTTGACATTTTGGGCCATGTCATCACAGGTGATGGAACATGGGTCTACCAATACGACACCGAAACGAAGCGGCAAAGTGCACAATGGAAGACTGCCAATTCTCCACAACCAAAAATATTCTGTCAGTCCGAATCAAGAGTCAAAACAAAGTTGCTGACTTTTTTTGATATCAGAGGGATTGTTCATTATGAATTTGTACCAAATGGACAAACAGTCAACCAAGTTTTCTATTTGGATGTACTGGCAAGGCCGCGTGAAAAAGTTAGACAGAAACGACCCGATCTTTTTACCATCAACTCATGGATCTTGCATCACGACAATGCACCTGCTCACACAGCACTGTCTGTGAGGGAGTT
>Ga0136643_10002323_pt1 | contig 24515 bp, 6 predicted proteins | sample TergutLab28metaG_FD_96883 | JGI IMG/M metagenome (GOLD analysis project Ga0136643, IMG submission 96883) | Labiotermes labralis P1 segment gut microbial communities from Petit-Saut dam, French Guiana - Lab288 P1 (version 3) (version 3) | ecosystem: Host-associated > Arthropoda: Insects >... | reverse complement strand
TTTTTTTTTTTTTTTTTTTTTTTGTTTTTTTGGTTTGTGTTTTTGTTTTGGGAGGGGGGAAATTAGTTTTTTTTTTTTTTTTTATATATTGCTATTCCTTCCGTGCCATCTGAGAAGTTCGGCACAAAGTCTTAAACGATCTCCTTGCCTGTAAATGAAAACAGATTATGGTCTTATGATTAGGTTACAAATTTGCCATTCACTGTCCGCTTATAGTACCTGTGTGGTCCATATGGTGGACTCTTTTCCGTCGTTATCACCATCGACCATGGCGTTCAATTACCTGCGTGTCTTGAATTCTGACTCCATGGTGCCTGGTGTTCTTTGAATAGCTCGTAACTAAACTGATGTGTAAGTCATCACCGTGCCATTCTACTTGAAATACAAACGTTTCTTAACCCCGCTGTATAAATGTAACAACATGGCCTTCATTACTAACCTGTAGCCAAATCGATTGACAGTTTTTAGTCACCTGGTGAAAAAAAAAATATTTTACAGTCCAAAGATCATAGCTGCGATCACAAATTATTTCAGCTAGACTTGATCCTGATCCTGCTATGTTTTGGATATTTACAACATTCTTGTTTAAGAGCCGTTTGTATATCATCCTTCCATCGCAGCGTGGAGATCCCAGGTGGTCTCTGCTCTTCAGGTCTTCCGACTGATCGTTATATGCATTCGTACTTTTGCGATGTGTCTCTCGTATAATGTCCCTTCTAGTATTAGGATAACCGAAGCGTATGACACTCTGTTGTAAGTAATCAAACGGTTACTCATCCAGTCAGATGTTCAACAAGGAAACTGCCTTCTTCCAACCCTATGTCACAAACTTCGGGTAGTCAGTGTCTAATTTAGTACGAATACTGACGTCACTATTTCATTTTTGGATCAGGGTGTTACGAAGAATGCAGTTAGCTCAGAAAAATGTTACGCAACTGATATATAATGATTTAAAATGAAGCGGTCTTACGTAGATATGCGATAGAAGAGCTTAGCTTATATTGACGGTGTAAAACAAAGAAATGGCGTCACCAGGTGTAAACAAACGCGTTGTCTAACAAATTTAATATTGTACATCCTCCGTGCAATTGGAACACATAAATAAGTTTATACCAACGAATTGCACTTATCCATGAATACAGAACAACTCCTACGTGTTTTTCGGCTATTATTTGTAGCCATCTACTAGGAACACAAATATATATGCTACGAGACGTGCAGCGTTAGTAAACAGCTTTGTCAAATTCTAAATAGTAAAATACATTGCCAGTATAACATTATAACAGTAATATCTATGTATCTTATGTTAAGGTTTTTAAAATTGTATTACAATTACACAGGATTGTTGTTAAAATCTTTTGCATCCAAACATCTTGAATAATAAGTCACTCCAGGTCTAGTCGAGTGGCAAGTCATGTACGCCATCAAACGTTGTAAACTATGAACGACCCCTCAGTACTCAGAGTGCTGAGTATTGAGCAGCGAGTACAGAGTACAGAGTCTCAGTACACAGTTCTGAATACAGAATTGTCGTTCCGAGTTTACAGATTTTGACTACATAATGACTTACCACTCGACTTAAAGTGAATTTACTATTCAAAATGTTTGGATGCAAAAGATATTAATAACAATTACTGTAATTTTAACGTAACCATAAGGTACATGTACACTTGTGTTGTAATGTTTTACTGGCATTCTGTTTTACCATTTAGAATCTGAGGGATCTGTTTGCTGACGATGTGTATGGCTTTTAGCACATACTGGTGCTCCCTGAAGATTGCCGTAAATAATAGCCGAAGCGTGTATGAGTGGTTCTCTATTAATGGATAAGTGCAATTTGTTGGTAATAAACTTATTTGTATGTTGCGTGGCATTAAATTTGCAGTGACATGGAGAAATGTATGTGGACTTTGGCTGGTGTTGATATTAAGTTTCTCTTGCAAGGTTGTGTAAAGTGTAAACTATGCAACACGTCACTTTGTTCAGTGTCCACCCCTGTTGCGCTGCAGTTTGTAATAGGTGGGTCGCATAGCATGTAAACTTCACATGGGCTTTAAAAATATTCCCATGCTTTCCTAACTTCGTTGACTGAATACTGCTCTTATTTGTTTCAGACCTGACTTTTATTTTATACTTTGTTTCGCCCCAGTTACCTACAGTCGTTCTCACCCCATGCCATTTCTCACTTTAATACATTTCGTATCGCTCTTTGCCAACTGCATTTACATCACAACATTAAAATACATAAGGTGGTGGGAAGTATTGGGAATTAGTTTGACGCAGGTAGAAAGTTGTTTTAATCTGCATAGAATTAAAAAAAACACAATTTCTTTATTCGCGTGAGTTGGTGCGGAAAATTTCCTTAGTCCTTACAGTCGTAATATTCCTGGGCCGATGTTTCACATTTTCACTTCGATTCGGTCTTAGAATAGCATTCTAACCCAACTCTTCCATTTCTCCTTCGTCAGTTCTGGTTGTACTTAGGGACCGTCGTATTTTCGAAGACCATAGTATCCATTCTTGTCTTACAAATGGCCGCAAGTATTTTCCTCATTATCTTCAGTTTAGAAAATATTTCTTATTGTAGTCCACTAAGATAGTTGGCCTGAATGCAAAACAGCAGGCTGCTAAGTAATTAGCATAAAAGTTGCTTTAACCGATAGCTAGCCTGTTGAATTCAAATAGGCCATGACTGCACTTCTCTTTACACTTTCTCGCCATTAACGTAATCGGTGTCATCTGTTACAGTTAGTACCACTGCCATAGAGCATTGCTATAGTGTGTCTTTTGTGTCTACAGTCGCTAGGCCGGAAACCGAAATAATGCAGACTGAGGCACTGTACTGACATGGGGAAGTGACTGCAGACTGAGGCATCATTTTGTAACAGGAGTAGAATGCGAGTAAGGCCTGAGCAAGGGGACAAAGAAGACGCGATTGTTTCTTGAGGGATTCGCGCGTTACCGCGACCCTTTTATCCTGCAACAGATAAATAAACTCCCTTTAGTCATCTGATATCTTATGAAAACAAATCAGAAACAGGAAACGATTACACTGTTTTACAAATTTTCATTATTTTTCAGAAAAAACAGCGCCCCCCCCCCCTTGTGGCCTTGTTACCCCTCTGTTTGGAGTACTGTTTTGAAGAATTTTTCACATCGCTAGTCCGTAAATTCGACGTCTTTCTTACATCCAGAATGTTCATCACCACAGTCACAAGAGCCCGCCAGTGGTACCTATGGCCCGCTGAGCCAGAAAAATCCAGTACATGTTCTTTTTTTTCTTAAAGGTTTTATGACGGAATTTACCTGCATCCCTGCCATCTGTTCTAAATGCAGACCTACCACTCACCTTATGTTCGTTGATTTTATCTCCGTCTTGATATTTGGCAAAGAGTGCTAATTATGAAGTTTCTCATTAAGCAGGTGTTATCCAGATTTCTTAGGTCTATGATGGTCAGAAATTCTCCCCAGCACCCTGTTGTCGGACAGCCTCAATCTGCGTTCTTGTCGTAGCATGCGAGGTACGGTTTCACGCTTCTACAGTGAACAGGTACGATTATAATAACAGTATGTATTTGACGTTCTGCTATGGGAGACAGGAAAGGAGAAATTGTGATCCAAATTGCAGCAAGTATTCTCCGAATTTAAACGTCTCTTAATTTCTTCGTGATAATGTGTAATTTTAATTTGTTTCTGTTTCAAGCTTTTCATATTTTATGTGGAAAGATTCATTAGCTGTCTTTAATTATTGTACCTTGCATTGTCACCACTAGATATGAGCATAGGCTTGCAATCCCATTCAGTTTTCTGAAACATTCGAAGGAGAAGTTTACGTCGGAGAACTATTTATGTAGCGAGATTTTTTAAAACTATTTCCCTCTGAAATGACCCTTCGAAAATTGCACATGATGTCGGAATTTGTTGGGCAGATTAAGTCGAAGTCAGTTGTCTGAACCTGTAGTTATTCGAGTCATCATAGTTGAATCTGTACAGCGATATGGTGCGAAGAGGGCTGCCAGCACTCGATATCCAGTGGGGATATCATGTATGTTTCCTTCTTCACGAATTTCACAAGGATTCTGGGGCCCATCCAGTGGGTTCCTGCGTAAAGACAGAGTATAGCTGGCTTAGCGAACACCCAGCTTTTCCTCGTGCTCCTGTGTGAACGTCACATTTGTGGTTGTGAATTGTATAAGTTCGGGAAAGGAAATAACCAGGATATGCTTGAATTATCAAGAAATATCTTAAAGTAGGCTGTCAAATGGGAACCTCCTAAATGGTATAGTCCTACACATTCTTTTGTTAGCGAACTTGCTCGAAATGTAGAAATTACGGCTTTCATGCGTTATTTCTGCGCTCTGTACGCGTAGGGGAGTCACGGCTTTCTGCGCCACACATTAGTCGCCAGACACTAAATGTTTGCTACAAAAATTGGCGGCCGTGTTTTTTCTGCTCGTAACATGTCTTACGTAAATGTATAGGAGAAATGCTGAAATGTGTGGTTGAAATGATTCATGCAAAGTTAGAGTAACGGTAAACGACTTTTTGTGCTTTGGCTAACGTCCTTTTCGTCACACACATTTCGACATTGTTTACTGAAACTATTTTCAGTACTACTTCATTGATAGCTTCTCTTAATTCAGCGAAGTCTTGTACTTTCCGTAACTGGCTGTACAGAGCAGAGACCTTGAGAAGCAGTCAGTTAGCTATTCAGGAAATCCCCCGCATTTTATGGAACCCGAGGGTCCATTGCCGATTTCACAAGAGCCCGCCATTTTTCCGAATCGTGAGCCAGGCGAATTTCATCAATACCATGCACTTTATGTGCCTAAGGTTAGTGTTAAGATTTTTTTCCAACCTACGCGTGGGTCTGTCAAGTGAGGTCTTTCTTTCCTTCCGGCTTCCACCTGTACAGTGCCTGTGAATACAGTATTGATAGTCGTGTTCAATATTGAAATAACAGTAACAGTTTCATATTGGCATGTTCTGCTACTGTCTCTGTTGCGTCCTTTTTTGACAAAATCTGACGTTTATTAACAGGATTAGTAGGCCTGTGTTTACTTCACGGTTGCGCGTACAATTAATTTTCAGATAAATGCGCTGTTTTATGTGCTTATTGTAGTCCATGTTTTCTGTGCTTCATTTATGAGGTTCCGGATTTTTACACCTCTTCGTTTATATTACTAAACGTAATATTTTATTCATAGTTTCAAACCGCTTATCAGTGTGATGTACTCTAACATAATGATTTTAATCTCAATGCGGAAATTTGATTTGACGCTGAAGATTTTTTTGTACGTAAGAAGTATTTGCAGTGTTCAGCTGTTGGTAGTTAGAGTAAGACCGCCTAAATTGGACCTACTAAGAACAAAAACATTTTTGACGAAAGTTGAAGGAAATAAATGAAAAAATTATTTTTCTCTCAAAAAAGTATTCATCGTGAATTGAACCACACACTTCTTATTTGTCTTACGACGAAAGAAAGTATGTTTTAAAAGAGGTTTCTAAAAGTCAGCTTTGGCCCAGTTTAAGCACATGCATTCCTGACTTGGACTACAGAACAAAACAGTATTTCACAGTGCGCAAAATATACATATGGACTAAATCCCCATTCCAATATGCAAGCAGTGCTCCCTCCGCCAGTGTACTTCCCTCGTTCTTTATTTCTTCCGACTCTGCATCCTATGTACCACAGTAATTGAGGACAAGGGAAAGGGTACTTGTATTTAACTTGTATATTCGCGTACTGAATTCAGATCACATGTTGACGTGCTGATTAATAAGCCTTATATTTTTGATAATTTATAAAGAAGGAGGTTTCCCTCCTTTTCCTAAAATGAACTATATGAATTAGGTGGTCCAATATAGGAAACCGCTGCCGGTCCAGTTTATAGCAACATTCCGTGTTTGTTCTCACCAAAGACTTTCAGAGGCTGGATGGCACAGTATAAAATAGTTAGGCTGTAATTTATCCTAAGAAGCTGTGTCTGCACGTCTGTAGATGGAACTTCCTCATCTGAACGGTACTTCTTGCGCTAAAGTAGATGTAGAAATGAAAAAAAATGATGAAGCACATATAAAGCATCAGAAAGCACGTCACAACGAGCAACACTGCCAGACCACTGCTAAACCTCCTCCATTACTAAGAACAGAAAAAGGCTTCGACTTTTTGCCACCAAAGTGGCACAGTTTACGCGGTCTTCCCCTACATTTCTATGTTCACGTCAATTGGCAATGTGACATTTAAAACATTACCAACCAGAACTATTTATATGAGAAAGTTCAACTTTGTCTTTTATGTACGTTGTATTTTCTGCAGTCCGAGATGTGTCAAGAGTGCAGTATTCTATTATTTTGCAGAGCTTCGGTATTCATAACAACAGACTAAAGGCATTTAAAATTTAAGCCAAACTTCGAGCGTCATTCGATCCACATGGAATTGGCAGCTAACAGGGACGCATTAAGGCAAAATGTTTTTTAGCTCATGTCACCTTCCGTGTCTTTGTTGGCAGCGTTATCATTATTATTAATTAAATTGAACCCGGCTGCTTATATGACGTCATATCCACAGTGCATTAATGGACTGATAATGTCACATTTAAAAGATGGTCGCCCACCAGTAGTAATCGGGTTTGGTTCTTCCGACACAAATTCCGAAATGTTTTGCAATCCAAGAGTTGTTTGTGTAACTGCCAGTAGGACTATATGTATTTTTTCCCTTTCAGGAAGGACTTAGTTGGTGCAGACAGTGAAGGTGTGTTGCGCAAAGGCCACAGGGGGCTTTGCGTTTCTTTTTTGCTGTGAAGTGGAAGGGTAGCAATTACTGTCTTATTGAGTACAATTCTCAGCTGCGTTTTCACTTGGAAACCAGTTCCACCGCGGCCGGGTAAAATATTTACAGTGCGAGAGATAATGCACGAACTAATGTAGGCTACTCGACTCGATCCGGAACCAGTTTTGACTCCTGAAGTAATTTCTGCGGCTTTTCAGACACTAACTCCATATACCAAGCACCACACTTCGTGTAATAGCAAGATAATGAAACGTCTTGTTACGGAATTACTTACGGTTATGATATTAAACGTCTCTGTGGTCGCTGTATTCTGTCCAAATCATGTTACGTCATACAGTAGTAGCATTAAAGTTACCTACTGTAACTTTTTAGAACTGATGTGGACGAAATTTTATGGCAGACGGTTACGTGCATTATCATTTTAATCTGCTGGGCAAACGATTCGCCTCTTTTTTCTGTGAAGAAACAGTTCATGTATGAAGAAAGTCATTGCGCAGGTTTGGACGTATTCAGGCTACTAACATTGTTCATGGTTCGATTTTCTGACTACTATGAACATCTGAAGAAGGCGGGTGGGTGCTGTACTTGACCCAGAGAGAGAGGAAGCTAAATTACGGTGTTGCCTCGCTCATTTCTTCATACGGTTTTACTTCCGATGTGACTGACAATTAGCGTCGTCCGCTTTCTGCGCCTTGCGCATGAAGTATTGGTACATGTTAAATGCCATGCGCGTGTTTTACTTTCCTTCTCCTTATCTAAACATCGTGAAGGAAACAGATAAAATCACCTAAGCACATTAATACGTGGAGATAGACTGCACACTAGCAACGCCTCTACCTGACTGCTGTCGATTGGTTCAGCGAGAACCAGATAAGTTACGTGACAACATTATTTACGGCGCATGACGTTACTGCACTCCTCCTGTAAATAAATATTCATAGGGTAGAACGTCTTAATTGAGCACAGTCGTGAACTTGTTATTTCGCAATGTGAGTCTGGGCCTACATCAGCGAAGTCCTGCTCCTATTTTCAATTACTTATTTTTGTTTATAGTTACAGTAAAGCCCCGCTATTAAAGTCGAGAAAGTCATCTGTTTTGTCGTAAATAGATATAGCCTATTTCATAAAACGTGCACATCCGAATTCTGACATTGTCTTTAATCTGATACAACTTCTTTGGAAGGTGTTCGTTCTGAAACTGCTGCTGTGTCAGCGGTTTAAAGAATGTAGGGCTGAATTCGACTGGTGGCTGTTCTTACCGTCCGTTGGGGGGGGGAGGCTGAGTAAAATATCTCGCCTCCGGTTCGAGAATAAATTTGGGAATTGCCGAATACGAAGTATAAGTAAACCCTTCGTCAAAGACTTTCGACGTCAGAGTGTACAGTAAAGTAGTTCTGAAGTACAGATTACATGTATCGTCAGGACTGGATTAAAAAAAAATCATATATGTGTTTTGTGCGTATGTATGCCTTGGGAACTCAGAAGTGGATTTTGAAAATCTTGCTTTTCTCCATCAAATTTTAAAATTATGCTTTGTTCAGATATAGAGAGATTGTTGTTACGAAATGTTTTTCTTATAAAATGAGGTAACGTTGTTGGTGTTGTTTACATGGGAATTCGCTGTAAATAATTTATTTTGAATTGAATCTGGCAAATACAGTACCATCTGCTCATTATCACACCTAAAGAACTCACGAAATGCAGCAGCTGCAGACCGTCCGCCGCAAGTTGCAGACTCAGTCCACGCTGATAATGGGTAATTATTTTAAAGGTTTCCTTGGCGAGTCGAAATAAAAAGAAACAAATTAAGAGAAATGTAGACAGTTCCTTGTCCTGTTCTCATTAATTTACAACTTCTTGCTGTGTGAATAGAATATCCTCGTATTGTTCACCGTTTCCACTTCTTGCAGCCGTAAAAAAGAAAATTGAACTTAGAATGAAATAATTAAGATCAACTAAGCTAGTAACGTAAAATACATATTAACTGTCTCAGTTTTCAGTAACCTGTTGATGCAGAGTTAAAGTGAGAAGAGTGCGTCGTGTTTGTATTGTGTGAACTTCTAAACTCTCACGACGGTGACTGTGACACTTTGAGTAAAGTCATCAGGTTGTTTTTATTAAATGTCCACGATAGCTATAAGACCAATACAACAGAATAAATGTTCTGACATTCATTTATTTCTCGTATACGTGACATGTTTCGGCCGAAAGTTTCGACCATCGTCAGGCGTCATTACAAAAATATAAAAGGTAAAACTGGCAGAACTAAGGAAAAGGCCGCTTCCTTAGTTCTATCAGTTTTACCTTTTATAGTTCTGTAATGAAGCCTGACGATGGCCGAAATTTTCGGCCGAAACATGTCACGTATATGAGAAATAAATTAATGTCAGAACATTCATGCTGTTGTATTGGTCTGATAGCTATAGAAGACAGTGACTGTGATACTATCTGTGGGGGCGTAATGCTATGTGGCGTGATTGAAGTTTACGTACGTTTCGGAGATACCTGCTGAAATAATGAGCTTTTTCTTTGGACTTGGTAATTAATTTAGTACTGGCTTCATCTTCAGAGTTTAAGAGTGTTCTTATATGTGGAAGGTGAAGGCAGATAGTTCCTTTGAATTGTCTGTAAATACTACAGACTACCCGGGTTCACATCCCGGAAGACGTAAATTTATGTAGTCACGTTGTTATGAATCAAAGCCATAAATCGCATTGTCATAACCAGTTTAAAGTTATATTACTGTTTTATGTCAGACAAGTTGATGTGACATTTCAAACTTCTATTCATTTCCCCTTACCTTAAGTCATGCTGCCTTTTTTGTTAGTGAACTTTAGTATTTCCATATACATTTTAATAACTATTCATTTTATCGTTATCTATGAGTTTAATACCATTACAAGGTGCTGTGGCTACCAGATATGTTGGCATAGCACCTACATTTTCACTTAATCAGCACTGGCATTTTCATATGTCGATAGGTCTGTGCAGTCTCTTCAGGTTTCCCAAAATTAACATATTTGTTTAATTAATTACATTTGTGTGCATGTCCTACAAAACTTTATATTACGCGCTAAATATATTACATAGTTTCTCAGTATTTTTCCTGCATTAAGTTACTTTATGTTAATATTGTGTAGGGCTACGCTTGGTTTTGTTTTCATGATATTTACATCCGACTTCTCGCTCCATCAGTGTTGCAATTTCTCACTGTAAGTACACTTGCTTCTGTTTATATTTCTGTTTGCTATTGGCAGTGTGATTTTTTTCTCTCTCTTTTATTCTTTCTTTCTTTTTGCCGCCCTTCAGTCCATTCATTCCCATTGTCGCTGCCGCGAATGTGCCAGTTTATTTTCCCTTCTAATCGTTATTTCGCTACACTGGTTTCTTTCATTATTTTTTTTTACCGTGAGAATTTTGTAATTCCCTTCCTAGTATAAACAAAACAATGTGACGATAATTTGCATTCTTTTTGTCGTGTGACAACATAACGTCCTTTCTGTTATAGTAAACAGAATTCTTGAACCGTGACTTTCGTTATATCCGTTTCAGTACACCGCTGGCTTTACGACAAGAAAGTTTAGTAAATGTAGCACAATTTAAGAAGAAATTCTCATATAGCCTATGTAAAAGACCGGTTTGTACGGGTAAGAAGACTTGTTTGTGTATCGTGGCTGATCGAGAGTAAGATTCATGTTTTGGTTGAGATAGAACCTCATGTGTAAGGACCACCACTATGCAGTAGTTAGCAATCCTGTTTCGTATCTCGGAGTTCCGTGACTCGATTCTCGAGCGTTGTGAGCGGTTCTTCTGAGAGTTTTCGTGGTTTTGCTTCCAGGCAAATTTTTATGTATGTGCCATGGAATAGGCCATCCCCATTTCCACATCCATTCATCATTCACAGTCATCCTGAGTGGTACCGGCGTACAGTGATGTTGGTGCCCTGGGCCAGTCAACACAATGGCCGCCCCGAACAGAAATTATGAATTTTCAAAAGACCACAATTGTTAGTTGAACCTCCTTATATTCAGCCCAGTAATTTAAAATCCGTTGGGCTTAGAAAATCAAATTTAAAAAATATTGATTTTGCCGCCCACTTTGCGGCCCCTTCCACTCTGCTGCCCGGGACAGCCTCATCACTCCCCCCAAACGCCACCCCCACCCTCACCCCAACAACGCTTCTGCCGGTATATACGTCTCCTTAACTCATTATGTCCAGTGGTAAGTGTAATTACCACGTGGCTTAACGTTAAAGAACTCAACATTACGCCCAGGGAGGGAATTTTTTATTTGAATTTGATTCGTAGGATAAACTAATTTTTTCTGAACATATTCGCCTGAATTAATTTTTCCATAGGTATCTGGCATGTTCTCTGGGACGAAGGACCCACATCAGCGTCACCAGGTAAAGGATGAACAAAAATATTGTTAAAAACCAATAAAGTAGGTACCTCCAATTCATTCGTTATTTCCTATTCGAGTTTTTCTAAATTTTAACACTGTGCGTTCTGTACTGAGTTCCTTCAGGAACGCACTTCCTTGAGACGACCATTTAGTACATTTTTTTCCCAATAAAATACATATGGGGGGAGAGGCCTAGTAACAGTTTCCATACCCGTTATGATGCAGGTCGAGTAGGCGATCAGAATCTGCTGTTGCGCTTGATCGATGTGAAAGTGTCTTCCCACTGGGCATGGAAGGCTGACTAGTTTGTGTATGACTCAGCATGCGGGGTGGGGAAATTTGATGAGGACATCCGCATTGGTAGGCAGCCTCTGAAAAACTCCGACTATGATACTTGAACTGTAATCTTAAATTTAAACTTTCCTTTTGCAAACTGGTCTTGCTGAATGAAGTCAGTTCTCTTGCTTTATAACCACAAATCGGGACTAGACAGATGCATTTCTTTCCCTGGATTGTGTATCTAGAAAACACTGAGACCGTAGACATAATGAGCGCTGCATAACTTGTCACCACGATAGTACAGTACCAGCTTTACAATCAGAATGAAATGTTCCTAATTACTCCAGTGACCAAACTACGCTCTGGACAGTCTGGGGGAAGAAATGTATCCTTCCTCCAAAACGCCCAGACGGCCCTGGGGCCCACCCACCCTTTTCAGTGGGTACCGAAGGTTTTCTCCACGGTTAAAGCGGCCAGGGTGTGAGGCTGAACACTCACCTCCTGTACCGACATTAAGAATGAATGGAATTATACCTCCACTTCCTCTGTGTTTCTGCATGGCGTGTATTGGGACATTACTTTTACTAAAGGGCTGATGGCTGAACAGTACTTCCCCTGCACCAAACGTTTAATGTTTAAGGTTTTGGCTGTTGAACTTTCGGCCTCTGCATTTCAGAGTAATATCGGAAACGGTGTTATGAAAATATGCAGTTTGAATTTAGCAGGGGCGGCGTGAAGGGTATGCGTTGTGCCCCGTACAGGACACCAACATGTGTTGTTAGCGGTATTATACTATTGTACCATGTAGTATTATACTATTGTACCATGTAGTATTATTGCCAGACGAAGAGTAAACATTCGATGAACTTTTAATGTTCCTCGATCGTCATAAAATCGCTTTTTGCTTGTGGTGTTCACAGATTTTTTCCGGGCGAAACCGGAGTGCCTGTGGACGCGAGCCAGGGGCACCTATAGTATACTTCGCTCAGTACGTCGTATTAGGTACCCTGTCCCTCGGATTAAAATTGAAATAAAAAAAGCTAAATATTGTAAACCGTGTACCCAGAAATATAGGCCATTCTTTATGAAGTATTTACAACATGGGCATCCAAACGTTTTATAGCAGAGGGCCACATCAGTTATTGTGGGCTGGTTTGCTGGACGCACGTGAAAAAAATAACAATAAGTGGTACACCTAATCGCCGAAAGTATGGTGTAATATTTATAATATATACATAATTTACAAATCTGGCTCGGACTGCATAATACTACCTGGCGGGCGGTTCGGGCGTTGGAGACCCATGACTTGAAGTAAGCGTGAAAAACCGAATATGGCGTTGACTTTACATCTCCAACTACTGCAGAACTCTTATACAACACCAGCTTACATTAGCGACAGCGTAGTGTTTTGCGAATGGAGCCATGTTCTCTGTACTAGAAAGTATGGCATGTCGTAAATATGCACATTCGCAGACATTGCAGATATGGTGCAGACACGCGCTGAGAACTGTGTGTGTTTTTTTTAAATCAGTTACAAGCTGACATAACTGCCGTGTGACAGCGCAACGCAGCACTTCGTGGTTAGTCAGCCGCTGCAGGTCAATTAAAAACACCGTCTGGCGATGAATCACCCATCCGCCGTCTGCGTGTGAATCATGATCGAAACTCAACGCAGACACACAAAAATGTTTTAAATGCAAGTGGTACAAAGCAGGGTGGGCCAGCAGTATCTAAGCTTGCGTTTGCACATGAAAACACGATCGATAGAGAAATAAAGAAAAACAGAGTAAGAGATGAATATGGTGCAACATTACAACTTTTGTTAGGGCCAGATTCGTTTTTTCCCGTCCAAACGGGACAAGGGTAGCCTCCTGTTGCGTTCGAGGTTGGGGTTCTGTTCGCGATCCTTATTTATAGAAACAGTGGCATGTGTTAATGAGCGTATAAAAGTCATGATGTTATCTAACGAGTATCGGTTATTACTTTCCGCCGCTATACCGCCTCCTGTATGGACAATAGACTTTGGGGGCTAAGTTAATACTGTAATTGAGCTGACAGAAAGTGACAAACGATATATGCCAAATAAAATGATGGCAGTATATTACTCGTGTATCAGAGTATGGTGGTTTCACTGAACGTCACGGTTGAGGTGACAGCACTGTTTGCTTCGAATTCGTGCTGTTCTGGATTCGACGTAGTCCCTGTGACAGTCATTCCTGACTGAGATTCTTCGTGTGTCCCTTAGAGTTCCATGCAAATGAGGGGAGAGTGCCTCTCTCAGGTCACGGCCGCTTGCGTACACAACCTCGACCGGTAGTTCGTTATTCACACATCACGGCATCTTTCTGTTATGTAGCTGATCTGAAGAAGCAGTACTAACTGCAGTAGTGGTGCTAGCTTCTTGTTAGCAGCACATACATGCCACACACTGACTTCACAGTGCGCCCCAAATAAAAGAGAGGCGATGCGAAATGAAACACCAGTACACCATACCCTTGTTTAACGCCCGTTTTACTTGAACTCTAATGGCCAATTATGCTTCTTAATATGTGCTGTCTTATTTTCCATTTAACGCCCTTTGGCTGGCCGCGTTCTATTACGCTAACCCCCTTATATCTCATGGGAATATTTTTCATTTAAGCCTTTTTTATTTACGCCTACTTTTTCGGGAATGCAGCTAGGGCGTAAAACAAGGACCAGATGTACTTGAAGTTGTAGTGTAACCGGTGCCAATGCTTCACGTTCTGTGTGCACTGTTGTATTGCGAAATGTAAATGCACCAACGTCTGCATGTGCGTCTGCCCGGCTCCATTCCAATTCTGAAACATTTTTGTCTCTACAGACTTCTGCATGTGTCTGTAAATCTACATAATTATAAATGCCAAACGTTCGTTTGTCCGTCTAGCTGTTAACCTGTCTCTCCCAAATGCGCGTCGTGGGAATAAGTGGTAGGTTTACAGGCAAAAATGTTTCACACCGTTAATGTACATTCTACGGACGGGTTCTGCCTCAAGTTGGACGCCCTCCTCCATAAATAGACACACAGATGTTTTAACAGACACAGGTGCACTGTTAGTTGACTTATTTGAAACGTCGGGAACACGCGGGCCTGCTATCATAAATGGCAAGGAAGGACTTGGGGTTGAATTTCAGGAAGCGCTTTTCGGCGAAAACTCGATAAGTGAATGTAGCAACTTGGTAGTTTATTGGTTCTGTGAAGTTGAAACTTTATTACGTTTATCTAATTTCCCTACTGTCGCTGTTCATAAGAACACAAGCCGCAGCACATCTGTGACTTCAGCACGCTGTATGTGCTGTAACATGAAATTGGCTTGACATTCTTTCTGATATAGTCTTATGCTACATTTTATTATTACAGTTAATTGAATATATTCAGTATAATTATTGTCGTAGCCCGTAATTAGTTGATAGGTAATACGATTTGTACTGTTTGGCCACATTTATTCGTATTCTGTCCGCTTCTCTTTGATGTGTGTGCTATGTCGGACCACTCGTAAACATTGAAGTATAGTGTGATATCTTCACGAAAAAGAGACTTTCGTTTGTTCATCTAGGTATTCGCTACATAATATCTCAGACACATTACGACTAATGAGTGTCACTGTCACATTGATATCTAAAAGGCACCACTGTAAGTGATGAATGCTGTAGAACGCATAATGTGATATTAAGTGGCATACACAGTTGTTTCCTTAATAATTAAAAGAAACATACAAAAGTGATTTGTAATACATCATCAATATATTACTCTGAGCGAATTTATCTCCCTTATTCTCTGTAGTTTCTTCTTCGGAAGATATAATGTCTGACAAAACAAACGTCACTAGAGTGCAGCCCCACTGTACTAGAAGCGTTGAAACTAGATATTGCCGGACTTGCGCAGTAAGTTTTAACTATTTCTGTTAATAATAGTCTGTGCGCCTTGTGACACGTGTGCCCTAGTTTTCGTTGCTGTGGAATGAAGGATGCTACAGAAATAAATCGCCCAGCACCCAGTTACGTGCGAGCAAAATATGAAGATCGCGACAGGGGAACATACTTCGTTTGGTGCCAGCAGGTAACCCGTTTGCGTTCGTCTCGCCGCCATGTCGCAATTTTGCAACCGCTTACAGATGTGTCAGATTCAAACCGCTGCTGAACACCATTAACCCTGACATAATGTTTTGTTTTCTGTGTGTTCAGGAGCAAGAGCCTCGTACAAACATGTCTGTGAATATTGCACCAGAAGTTGATATTAGCTGATCGCATGTTTAAAGTACGCACTCCGTCAACGAGTTCGTCTATGCTGTTGAACTGAGTGATCAGTCACACAGTGTTTCTGGCTAATGAAAATGTATAGCGAGGGGTCCACATTAACGTTGAACCGCTGTGAAAACGTGTATTATTTATCTCACACTTCTGTTGTTATGTTGCAATATTCTCAGAAGAATGTAGTTCTTTCTACCGGGAAAGAACCCCGGTACTAAATGAAGAGGCAGCTGGGGGGTCCCAGAGCCGGTCTGCGCGGTTTTGGAGACAGAGAATTTCGTGACCCTCCCGGGATTCGAACCTTGATCTGTTCAGCCCGTAGCTAGTCGCTACATCGTCTCCATTATTCTTCGGTAAAACTCAAAAGATGAAAGGTATTTCCAAAGATACAATAGGAGGCTCTAAAGTTGAAAAGTTTTGTCATCAGTTGAAAGCAGAAGAATAAAATACTCTTCCTTGGGGAGATTAAAAGTAAAAGAATGATAGTAATTCAGTTGGTCTTTACAAACATGAAGTCAACAGGAGTTGATCCTATTAATTGGACCAACGGTCCGATTTTCGTGGTGAAACGTTTCATATGAAAAATGATATTGCAATGGAAAGCAAGGTGCATTACTTTTTTTTTTAAGGATGTATGCAAAGAAAGTATGTACAGCATGTTCGAGGACAAATTACAGCGTTGTTCCCCTAACCAATTTGATTAAATATTTATACAATGACAAAAGCGAAATAAAAGTGAATATAAGTAACAGCAGTGAAAAAGTCTAAGATTCTAAAAAAAACAATGCGACTCAAAAAAAAAACACTGCGACTGCAGTATCTACTCGTCAGTCCAATACGTAGATGAAGTTTCGAAATGAAGCAAAGCTGTGCTGTTCACGCCATAAAAGCATATTGGGGGTTGGAGGCATAGCTCCACTCATTCTTAACCTCGGTTCTCTGCCGCTTTACCCCCGAGGATAGCAGCCCCGGCACCTACTGGGTAGGAGGTTTGGTTGAACGCCGAGGCGGTCTTGTTCGCTCTGGAGAAGAGATAAAACCCTTGCTCCTGCCGGGAACCGAACTGTGATTCGTCAGTCCAGTCCGTAGCCTCGTCATTACAGCCTGCGCTGTAGCGGCTCCGTAATGGAGATGTTGGGCCTGTATTGAAGCCTCGTATTGACTATGAACGTGTGGAGCAGAAGGCTCGTTGTTGAGTCAGTGCCAGTGTGGAAGTCTGTGCTAGTACCTACCAGGAAGTAGCGTGTGTACATTTCACAGACAGGCAAGATGGCTGATGGTCGAGTAATGAGAGCGTAGCGCATAGCTGAGTTGCATGCTGTGCCAAACTGGAAAGAGAAAAATGAGAATGCAGGAAGGAGATAACAGACGGTCAAAATAGGAAACTGCAGAGAGCAGGATAAATAAGATGTTCTTTACAAAATAACTATCGAGCAAGATCAGGCTCGTAACATCGACTCAATGACAGTCCCCCTGTACTGAAGAGTCGAATAACGTTCCGTATATCATGGGCTATTCGGTTGAAATTCAATATAGAAGATATCGGCACAATGCCGATGAGTAGTTCTTAGTTTCATGAACTCTTCACTGAAAGCCATAACTTTCTTAAGGACGTAAATGAGTTTTTACCTGCAAATTTATTTTTCGGTTGGGTTGAAATTCGATACAAGAGATCTGCACATGATGCTGTTGAGCATTTGTGGGTTTCCTGAAAATATGTGTAGCGAAAGCGATATAAATGCGTAAATGAAATTTTGCTCGTGTTTTCTACATTTGTCATCAGAGTTAGATAGTATTCCCTGTATGAGATGTGCACAAAAATCTATTTAATGATCGTTAGTTTCTTGAAAATGTAACAGCCATTAAGAACAGGAATGAATTTATATTCTTACTTTCAGCATTTATTTTCCGATTTGGGCGGAAATCGGTATATCTTACAGAATGCTGTTGAGCATCTGTACGTTTCGTGAAAATTAATCTGTTACTCGTTTTTGTTTAAGTCTTGCAGACTGCATTGCCCAAATCAAGTTGAGAACAAAATCAACATATTGACTCCTGGATGCTCTCTTTCATATCCGAAGACCTACACTGTGTGCGTAATCTGTACTGTGATAGCTTTGCTAAATAAACTAGAAATGAAATAAGCACGTTATCTAAAGAGTTTATTGTGTTAGCTGTTTATAAACTGATTATTCTCCACTTGAGAGACTGAATTGCCATGTGTCTGTGACGCGATAAAAAGCAAGATAAGGCGTGTTTAGCATTCGTCCTCTTTAAATTATGTCCATCTTCGAAATAAATATGTATGTCCTGGCAGCGGGAGACACACACTGAGTTCAGGAATTTGTTTTCATAACTGCTCGCATGTGGTACGTCATGGTAAGCAAACAGATCACAGTACAACTGTTCTTGGCCTTTTTCAGTCTGGTTTATCGACCTGCAGGACTGTGATTAATGCTGTGGTTGTTTTATATTAGTTGAAAAACGCATGAAGGTTACCAATTTTGTTTCGGCATCCTTTAACATTGTAACTGTCCACCTGAATTTCCCGGCTCACAGCAACAACTTTCCGTTATTCACACCGGTTTAATATGATAATTATCTCGGAAATATTTACAGAGGAATGTGAAGCAATTATTAATCGCCACTAACATACAGTCACAAAGCTTCGCTTCAACTACATTTATTAATAATGTTCTGATACTTATTATACCACAGTAACTGATTGTTTACATTTAGGAAAACACCGTTTGACGAACATGAATGCTATGGAGTGGTCGTATAGCTAAACAGGACATGCCGTATGCGTATAAAAGTAGCATTGAGGCGCGTTCGTGCGACAATTGTTGCCGTGGAAAAGCGATACGTATCACATATTCTGTGTGTGTGTCTGTTGCCTTAGCTACGCAACGTACAAAGCACAGGCGCCGTGTTATATTGTCATCTGTGGCCTCTCCAGCTATACCATATTTTTCCACATTGTCTTATAAACGGCACGAACTTTGGTAAAAAGTTTTTGAACCTGAACTGGTTGTTTCGGTTTTCTCTACCAGTTTTGTCTAAGACATTTCTCTTTCTAAGAAGAGTCGAAGGAGATACTATCATAACTGCACATAGGTCTTCTTGTAATGTAGCCGATATTATTGTCATATTTTAATGAAACTTGAATTTTCTCGTCAGATTTTCGAAAACTAATCAAATATCAAATTTCATGAAAATCCGTTCATTGGGAACCAAATTCCATCCGGACGGACGGACGGACAGGTAGGGGAAACGTGACGAAGCTAATAGTCGCTTTTCGCAATTTTCCAACGCGCCTGAGAAGTGAACTGTGCTGCTGTGAGCCTGTATCAGTGATAATCCTGTGGGGTCGCTAGACTTCGACAGACGTTGTTGCGTTTCACTAAACATTCGCAAATTTTTACTTCCCACTCGCAAGCAAACTTGCTCGTGGAAATGAGGTTTGATAAAATCCGTATCTGATGAATGCAGGTCTTATGTGCGGACAGCAGTTAGAGATTTGAACCTTCTCCGCACATTCTAAAATTCGTATAATACATCTGTGCATTAATTTCGATATTGTTACATGAACCGGTTAAAAACCAAATCACCAGTTTATTGTCTCATCTTTCGGCCACTCAGCCTGAGGCTCGATGTAAGGAAACTGGCTGGTAACAACATGAAGTCTGAGAGCTAATGTTAAATATTTTTCTTTGGAATGGTCGTCACCTCTGAATATTACGCGCATTAAATTATAGCTTCATTATATATGGCTAAAATGCCGGAATGTACGGAACGTGTAGCACGTATATGGGCGAAGAGAAATGTGTACAAAGTTTTGGTTCTAAAACCTGAAAGACAGAGAACACTTGGAAGACCTTTGAAGAATAGCATTGAAATTTATCATAAATAAGTTGGATGGGAGAATGTGGATTGCCTGCTTCTGCCTCAGGCCAGGAACAAGTGGCCGGCTGTTGTCAACACTTAATGACCAGCTACGTGTTAGCTTCTCAGGAAGGACTGTGGTGCATGGAGTTGGCCAGATGTGCCTGAAATGCTGGTACCGTATGAAAAATCGTCTTCAGTATGTCAGGAACTTCGTTTTTGATCGTGCTGTCATTCAGGAAGCGAACAGTGTGATTAAAATGCACCTGATTTGTTGTTAGTTTTTCTGAAAGTGTAACTACATTTTGCTGCGATACAGCCCCCTGGAGGTGGGCCGGGTTATAGCGACTGGCTACGGGCTAGACGCTCCAGGGATCGAACCCCGGTAGAAATGAGATTTTCTGCCTTCGTCGAGACCTGCCCTGGGGCCCAACCAGCCTACTGTATAATGGGTACCGGGTCGTTCCCGAGGGTAACCGGGGAGGGGGGAGGAGGAGTGCGGGGCGTGACGTTAACCACCCACCCGTATCTAGCACAGAGGTTAAGGAAAGAGTATAGCTATACAACTCCCCCCCCCCGTGTGCCTTCTTGGCAGGTTGTAGGGTTAACTTTGCTTAGCGTCACTTAAACAGAAGAGATCGGTCGGCTGCTCATTGTTTGGCTTGTCTGCGGTCTTTCCGTTGCCCGCTCGCACGCAGGTTATCGCCCTACTGTCTCACATACTTGCAATAGGCTGTCTCTCTTCCTTGCACTCTCCGTCTCTCTCGTGTGTACCATGGCACATATCTCGTACAAATGTGTGTACGTGCTAAGCAGTTAACTCCAGCAGTACGTCATATAGAAAAATTATTGGAGTAATCAAGCCTAAATTGACTCAAGAGAGGCAATAAAATTTAATGCACGAATAATGAACCGTTTGAAGCCTAAACATCATAATCATCCATCATCATGAACCGCTAAGGTTTAGGTCCATTAAGAACTGTTGTCCTTGATTCTGAAGATGGCGCTTGTCTTTCCATCTTCGTTTTGATCTTCCCATATCACGACGTCCGCCCAGATGTTGCTGGAAAACCAGTAGTGGGAGACGATATTCGTCCAATTTTGCCTCGTGTCTCTTCCATTTCTGTTGGTAGTGGCTGATATCTTCGACTGTGCTTGTTACTTATACATAGAACATCAGTTTCTACCTCACAGAGAACAGTCTTTATCCATGCGAAAGACCGGTCGGTTGATACTGTTTAGGGAAACAGTCGGTATTTAGTGTGAGAATCACACAAAGAACGTAAACATAATGCATATGCAAAGTGTAGAGCTTCTCGGTATTACAGCACGTGGTACATATAATTACCACCTATTTTTAAAAGGTTATGTGCAGTTAATCGGAAATTAAAAGAGAACGAGCTACGTAGTTCCTTCGAAAAGGATATAATTATGCTTTGAGCACGTAAGAGCCTGTAAACAGTTCCTGCTGTGCTGCTTGAATCGTCATGCAACGTACGCTTCTCGTAACGTGGGAATGAATTCAGATAACATACGCTGATAGAAGTAATGAAACCTCGTTGTTAACAAAATATTAATTTAGAGTGTGAACCCTAATTGTAAGAAACGTTTAAGCAACCTTACAATGGCGACCATTTGTGTTAGAAATGTGGGAGTCAGTCTGGAACCTTAAAGTAGGCTACGTGCTACGTATGTGTGAGATTTCTTTGTCCATGCTAAGTTGTATGAATCATCAGCCACCGTCATTTGATCACCCTGTTGTCGCTGCCGATTCTGTAAACCTCACATCCACCACAGCAAGTAGCCACAATAATAAAAGTTCGTTTGTGCGGTTAATATGCATCTTACGTGTAGGAATTGTACGGAACTTAACAGTCTAACAAACTTTAATGTGGCAGTGTAAAAATAAACATTTGCGGTTATATCGCGATGGGTGCAACATGTAGTGTGCATAGGGGAGACGAGAATTCCCACAAAACTGTAGTCGGATAACCTGACAACAAGAGATCATTTCGGAGACCTAGGTTTATACCTGTTTCTCCCCAAAACAACAGGGACAACAATATTGCGAGGGGTGCTAAATAAATAGTATGTTAGGGTGTAGACGGGAATATTTCACTCTGCTTATGGCCCAAGAAAGATTTTTATGAATAGGATAGTTAACCTTCGAGGTCGACGAGAAATCTTGTGTGAAGCTGAATAACTGTCAGCTTATCTAGAAGGACTCTGGTGCATGGAGTTATGTACCGGCGTCTTACCTTGCACTGATCGGTCCACTTCTGAGTGACAGAATACACAAACTGCAAGTATAATTACTTGCATGCATCGCATCAGGAGGCATCTGGTAGCTAGCCTAGAAGGGCTGGAAAATGTTATAGCTAATTCAGCCAATTGAAGTCTGTAAATGTGCTGTGTGGCAAAATACGGAGCTCGTGTGAGAGCAGTTGGTACATGCTCTTGAACAGGCGGTTACGAGTAATTATCGTAATATGTTTGGCGTTTTACATAATTTTCGATTCCAGTATTTATGAGACTATGTTTTCTTTGGCTTTCTAACACCACCTGATGCCCCATGCCTACGTTGGTAGTCATTAGTATTCTCTAGTTTCTTCGTCATCAGTATTAGGGCCTAAGAGTACCAACATTATTAGCCTTAGGTCATGAGCTTTATATTTCGCAGACCAGAAACATTCTGGTCTGTGAAATATAAAATTCATGACGTATGACCACTGCTTCTACCCTTTCTCACTCTTCGGCATCCTTTATGAGGCAGGGCCTATAGCTTTCAGCTACAGATGTAACGTTGTGTAGCGCAGTGGTTTCCCAAATGTGCTCCCTTAAGGGATCCGCGGATACATTTCTGTAATGGCTACTTTGAAATTTACTTATTTTTTGATTAGCGTAAAGGAGTAATGTGTTGTTAAAAATAATCGCGTAACTTCTTTAATTGGCGATGTGTTTATTTCGTAAGACCGTTGGAATATCCAGTTAAGGAATCCCCTTTACCCACGAAGCGCGCGACGGTCATTCCAGTTAAGGTCAAAACATGCAGTGCATTGTTAGTATGTTACTGGAATCTTTTATAGCCATCTAAAATGAATTCTGAGATATAAATTTTTAATTTTGGGTCCTGTTGATCCAGACACTCTACTTGAGCAAGGATGTGATGATCCGTGGTTATTTTTCGATGCCAAAAGGAGTCCGCGAGCAAAAAGAAAACTTTAGGATACACTGCTATAGCGAAAACTGAAATATTAGTATGGTCATGAATGGTGAGCAGCCAGTGGTTTGGAAAGAGGCAGTTGTGGGAGGCTAGGTTTATCCCGACATTCATTTGGACGGCCTGAGGAACAAGTAAGACATTTTAGGATAGCCAGTAGCCCGGGCAGCATTCCAGTTGAGTACCCCAAATGCATTGTGCCTCACTGCAGTGTCTTCAGTACTTAATCAGACAGTCCCATCATGTCTCACGCCAACACATATTGCACAGCATGTGTACACGTAGGGACGCAGCCATTAGGTCACGTGGTCCCCCCCCCCCCTTCCGAACCAATTTAGCGGGTGGACGCAACCAGCCTGTGCTGCTTTGCCTAGGCTTTCTTCCGTTCTGCCATTGTTTACAAACAAAAGCTAGAAACAAGGGCATGAGCTATAACGTCAACACTGATTCAAAGGAAACTAGCTTTAGATCAGAACTGGTGCTCTTGTTATGTGAAAGAAACTGTGTGCAAATATTTGAAGCGTTGCGAAGCGCGTTCTTAAAACAGCATAAATATACTGTTTTCGTAATAATTATGGGGAGGACTATGTTTCACTCACGAGCAGGACAGGCAATGAGTTGCGTTCGTGCAACATTTGTTGCCTCGGAAAAGTAATAAGTATAACAAATTCTGAGTGTGTATCTGCATTCGTGCATTAGTCAGCCAGCATGCAATGTGCCGCATCCGCCGTGTTAGGCTGTCATCTGTGGCCTACCCTGATCTGCAGCATTTTTCTAAATTATCTCATAAACGGCACGATGCTGGGATAGAACATAAAATGTGTGTTTTGATTTCCTCTTCAACTTTTGTCTGAAACATTGCGCATCCTAAGAAGAACTGAGCGCGATATTATAAAAAATGTTTATTGGTCTTCATGTAAAGTACCCGTTTTTCGCGTCGTATTTTAATGAAACTTGAATGTTCTCAACAATTTTCGAAAAATACATAAGTATCAAATTTTATGCATATCCGTCAAGCGGGAGCCGAGTTGTTCTACACGGACGGACAGACGAGACAGACAGGCTTCATGAAGATAATGGTCTCTTTTCGCAATTTTGCGAAAACACATAATAAAAGCGACACTGGAAATGTATAATTTTGTCAAGTACGTCCAATGATGTTTATCCCTAGGAGAATGTGATGGGCGGGTTATATAGCGCGCGTGGGAGCAATGAGTGATGCACTTAAAATTTTGGTCGTTCACCCTGAAGAGACCACTTGGTGGACCTATGAGTCATTTGGAGGATAATATTAAAATATCGTAACGGTAACTTAGATCTTATATACGTAGGGTTTGAGAGAAGGGACTCGATTCCTGTGGCACATCATGTGAACATGACTAATCGATCGACTGGTAGTTTCGAAAGGACCACTGCCTAATTGAGTTAGTCATTCCTAGGTGAAGACACACCATTTACTGGAAAAGGAAGTACAGCGGCTTAAAAAGATAAAGAGAAAAGAAAAATAAATAAAAATACATGTCCATAATTCAGTATCATACATTTTACATTCATTGTTCCGTGCATCATTATAATTGTTTCAAAAAATAACCAACATGATGACACTTGTGGACTATCCTTTATTTTCAGGGGTAGTCGTCATTCATTCTCTACATGTTTCGAGCT
>Ga0136643_10002322_pt1 | contig 24526 bp, 19 predicted proteins | sample TergutLab28metaG_FD_96883 | JGI IMG/M metagenome (GOLD analysis project Ga0136643, IMG submission 96883) | Labiotermes labralis P1 segment gut microbial communities from Petit-Saut dam, French Guiana - Lab288 P1 (version 3) (version 3) | ecosystem: Host-associated > Arthropoda: Insects >... | reverse complement strand
ATGTTTCATTTTCAGCCTTTATCAGAACATTTGTATCACTGGCAAACAGAATTGTCTCTGCTTCTTGCATTGGCCTGTTTATTGGCCGATTGTTTATGTATAATAAAAATAAAATTGGGTCAAGGATTTAACCATATTTAATTTCCTTTAAATTCAAATAAATATTCCTGAAATCTTCTTTGTACATGCCCCATAATTTATTTGAACACACTACTTAAGATTTGCGAATTATTTAGACCATAGATAAGCTATATGTCTAATTCCACAAGCTTGTAATTCTGGCAGAAAAATGTTATGGTTTAATATGTCATGTGCTTTTGACAGATCAAAGAAAATTCCAGTCAGTTTTATGTTTTATTGGATGGCATCTTGAATATCCCCCCCCACCCAAAAAAAATCATGCATTGCTGTTTCATTTGATTTACTCTCTATGTAACCATAGTTCGTCTGTTAAAATCTTATTTTTTTGTATGAAAGTGGATACTCCATTATTCTTAAAATTTTTCAAAATTCTTTTAAAGAGCTGGAGGCAGAGACATGAAACTATAATTCTGAATATTTTCTGTATTCTCTTTTCTATATGGACGTTTTACTATGGCAGTTTTTAATCTGGAAAACTGCTTGATTCCAATAAAGTATTACACTACTTTCATTTGTTGCCAGTTCGTTGCTACATATCTGGTCCATAAAGGCAAGCAGGAGGATGCAGGGACACAAAACTTCCAGCTACATAACAAATGTTAATTTACTTTTGCAACAGTCTAAAATCTGTGATCGTGTGTATTTCCGGAAATGCAGTTAGTGTACCTGTAACTCTGCTACATTATTTGTAGCACAAATGTCACCTTTCAGTAATATATTTTTGTTGGTATTGTGAGCACGTTTTATTCGTGTAACAGTAGAAACAGGTAGGTTTACTTTCCAGGAATATGATGACTAAATTTATTTTCAGTCACACTCACTGAACATTGAACAGAATTGTAGTGTATATATGGCCTGTATCTTCGATGTGTGGGATGAAGACGGTTTACGATTGTTATACGTGTATGGCTGATGATAACTGTTCATCCATCCAGTATTGGCATACTTTGCGACTCAGACTCAGTGCAGTAACGATAGCTACTGCTTGTCCATTACCTCTTTCTGTCCCTTGCAACTGAGTTACTAAATGAGAACAGGCACAAGGTAGCCAATGCTATTGACTGTGTCCAAGGAATGTGATAATAGTAAAATGAAGTCAAAACCAGTTTACTTTCATAAAGGAAAGCATAACATAAAACAAATTATAACATGCATATGACACTAAAAACTGATAGAACAGGCATGTTTATACAATTACACAGAGCATCAAACAGATGTAGTTCATATGTCAAAATTACAGCAGTATAATGTATCAGAATATCAATAAACATGTAATGTATCACTAATAGTTGTGGCATAATGTTCTCGTTATGAGAGTTTCCACACCTGTAGTTAAGGCAGTTGTCAATTAAAATCATACTGCAGTATCTGGTCCATGGAGATGTAACAAAAAATTCTGAAATGACAAAATATGACCTATGCAACTCTAATGTCATGACTAATTAACCTGATGATTAGAGTCCTTCTTGAGAAGCTAACAGTTCTCAGCTAGTCACGATATTTGTTACATTTTATGCAGCCTGAAATCTTATTACCATGTTCACAGAGTCCATCCTTTGTCCTTGGCCTGAGACAGATGAATCCAATCCATGCTCTCCCATCCTTTTTCCTTAATATCAATTTTAGTCTCCCATCTATGCCAAGATCTTTAAAGTGGTCTATTTCCTTCAGGTTTCCTCACCATACCTGTGCATGCATTTACTTTCTCCCCTGTATGTGCCACATACCCTCCCAGTTTCATCCTCCTAGATTTCATCACTGCAATAAAATTTGCTGAATGGTACAAGTCACGAACCTTCTTATGGTGTAGTTTGATGTCATGTCTGTTCCAGCTGAAGTAAATAAGGATTAAATTTCTGTTATGTAGCTTAGCACTAGACAAAATTCACTGCATGTGATCGCTAAATCTGACCTATCATGATGACTGACAAGCACAGGAAGCAGTAAAATGGTAGGTAGAGTTGGAGAGTGGAGTGGCAGAGGGCTTGTCCTGGAACAGAACAGAAAACGCCCACCCACCATTCCCCTCCCACACACACATGCAGTATTTTCATTATTTGAAATATAATGTAGTAGGGAGTCTGTGCCTGTGATAAGTGGGTCCCTGTCACAGTTGCATGGCACGTCCTCAGTTTGCAGATGGAGGAACATCCTCCAATATGGAGGGTAGCTGCGAATATATTGAATTAGCAGTTGCGGACAGCTGGTGACAAGTGGTGGTCCTCCAGCATGGGAGTTAGGTGAGCTAACAACTCCTCACCATAAAAATGCATCTTGTTACAAAATGTTCACATAGAAAAATGAGATGGGTGGGGCATGTATGGTGTATGGAGGAGAGGAGAGACATACAGGGTTTTGATGGGGAAACCGGAGGAAAAGAGACCGCTTAGGAGACCCAGGCAAAGGTGGGAAGATAATATTAAAATAGATCTTCAGGAAGTGGGATGTGGGGGCATGGACTGGATCGAGCTGGCTTAGCATAGGGACAGGTGTCAGGCACTTGTGAATGTGGTAATGAACCTTCGAGTTCCATATAATGTGGGGAATTTCTTGACTAGCTGAAAACTGGTTAGCTTTTCAAGAAGGACTCTGCTCCATGGAGTAAGTAAGTAATTAACCCTTTAAACTCTGAGTTAAATCCCATCTGCAATCTGCTGGCATTATTAGGAGCTCACCATATTCTCCACATTAGCAGGATAAGAGTTAATGGTTAAAATTCATATTTATTGACTTTTAATTAATATCTTATTTTGTGATAGTATTCTCTTTGTGCAAGTTTTAACCCTTTAAATGGTGAATTAAATCCCATCTGCCATCTGCTGGGATTATTAGGAGCTCACCATATATTCCACGTTAGCGGGTAAAGGGAATCTGTGTTTGGCTTCACAACCATAACTATTAGTCTTTCCAATACTAATATTCTGTTTGGGATGTGACAGCCTTATATTTGCAGTAACAGTAGGCACACTTAAGGGAAGATTGAGTGTGGGTGGGGTATGTGGCCTGTATGGGTAACAAGAGAGCTGCACAATGGGTTTTGTTGGGCAAACTTGGTGGAAAGAGACCACTTGGAAGAGTGAGGCATACATGATAGGATAATACTGGAATGGATCTTGATGAAATAGGATAGGAGGAATGGATGGGACTTACTTGGCTCAGGATAGAGCGCACCAAAGGACTTTTAATGATGCTCAGTATAAACACTGTGCCACTTGAGACAGTTTTACGAGTATTTACTACAATAATCAGTAATAATGCTGGGACATGTGTAATTAAATGAGGTAGGAGGAACATTACTGCCACTTACTTTGGAGTGGTGAAGTACTGTATAGTAATAGGTGCAAAAATAAGGAACTCTTGTAAAGATGGTTTTCATACAATGCAAAACATGGCATTAACTTTCAGTTTAACTGTAACTACTAATGAACTACTGGAGCTAGGCATGTGAAATAGAATGGATAAATGTACATACACACTGGAAAAAGTCAACAATTGTACAAGGTGATTGTGCTAGACTTTGTCATTATATCTGAGCATTTAATATGTACAGAATGTGTGATTCTATAAAAACTGGCGTATTAATCATACTGAAATTAATATGAATTGAGTACAAAAGATGGCTTGTGTTTCATCAGAATGGCATGTTTCCTCCCCCCCACACACACACTCCACATTAGCAACTGGATATAAGAATGTTTATTTAATTTACCAGAATCCCTGTTATTGCATTATGTAGCAACTTTATGTCTTTTGTACTATGTGGATACGAAGGTGATTCTTCAAATTTCCCTTTTCAGAAAAGCTCTTATTACATATAACACAACAATAAGGCTTCTCGCCTGTGTGGACACGATTGTGGTTTGTTAAGTTACCTTTTTTGGAGAATGTTTTATTACAGATGTTGCAAATATATGGCCGTTCGCCAGTATGAATACGATAATGGGTCTTGAGAGTTGATCCATCAGCAAAATTCATATTGCATGTATCACAATTATATGGCTTCTCCCCAGTGTGTGTGCGTGTATGAGTGGCTAAATTTCCACGTTGTGAAAACCCTTTATTGCAAATGTTACAAACGTAAGGTTTCTCACCTGTATGTATACGGTAGTGTTTTTTGAAGCGATCAAGTAATAAGAATACTTTATTGCACACATCGCACTTATACGGTTTTGGTCCAGACTGAATAAGATGATACTTGGCGTTTGAATCTTTCGAGTGCTTATTTTTACTTATATCACACACAGTAAGTTTCTCGCCTGTGTGATGAATACGGCAGTGGTTTTCCAGAATCATCTTTTGCGTGAAACTTTTGTTACACATATGACATGAGTACGGTTTCTTTGGTGTATGGCTGCGCTGATGAGCTGTAAATGCACGACTTCGTGGGAACACTTTATCACACAATTCACATTTGTAATGCTTGTCTTTCGTCGATGCTTTTGAATTCTGTGTTGAATTTTCATCGGTGCTGTCCGTCCCTGCAGTGTACTGGTGCTGCAATAACATGCAGGTATCGAACTGTCCCTTTGGGCTGTCCACACCGTCACACCCGCATTGCTGTTCCTCACTGTCCGTGTCTTCTTCATGTTCGTTTATGGTTACTTCTTCTTTGAAACTTTCACTGTTTACTGAATTATCCCACGATTCCTCTTTAATTTCACTTTTTATGAAAAGCGTTGTTACAGGTAGTAGCCTGTCCTCTTCTTCCAGGCGTGAAGTTGTACATGTAGTCCCTTCGTCTGAAACCGGTTCATGTTTTATTCCATCCATGTCCTACCGTGTTTATTTGTCCTTCACCACTTGAAGTAACTTTTGAACAAAATTTTGGTACAGCGTGTAATCGTTTGAGCGCCACAGCTGGTTTCTCTAGCGACATCATACATACTACACGATTACCACGTCCTGACGGCCGTGACTACAGCGCTTGTTGGATTCTAGTCCCAGGCGACTGGTAGTGTAGTTTTTTTGAACAAATTCTCGAGTGGATCTAGGAAGGCTAAGTTTGTAGGATCGTAATGTAAGTTGCTAAATTCATATTTATTATTATTATTATTATTATTAGTGTTTGTGGTCATCATCATCATCATCGAATGATTTCACAACGCTTTCTGTATGTGATGTTTTAACAGCATTGTAGGCGATGATTTCAGTCTTCTTCCATATGATGCCGTGTTTATTGGTAATTACAGACGTTTCGGAGGAGCGTTTCGTCTCCATGTTCAGGGTAGTCGAAGAAGGCTCCGATTAATAGGGCGTAATATTCCATCAGACTGTAAGCTAGAACAGTTTTAATTACTGAAGTTATTTAGCAGAGGATGATAGGATGAGTTATGAATTTGAGGGGACTTTAGAGATGCGATAGTGTCCCTGCAGCTGCCTGAAGGGAGTGTGAAAACCCCAACAATCAGTAGTCGGGACAGGCAGTTGTCACTCCAAGGTTTTAACCCACGACCTGGTACAGAGCAGGAGTGGTAACCATGTGACCACAGCATTCACTTTAAGAGTTTAGGGACATGACAAGGGATAGAATTATTTGTATGGGGGACTGGAGGTGTAGCACAAATCTTCCTCAACTGTGGTGCTGGGTGGAAGTGTGTGGTCAGTTGCACACTCTAGCCACTTTACCCTCAGTGATGGAATGCTTGGAAACCATCAAACAGGAAGCTGGTTGATCCCCAGAGCCAGTGTGGACACTTGAAGATACCATTGTAATGTTGTGAATTTTGTACTTTTGGTGTCCCCGATAATCTGTGGCACTAAATCCTAACTCCGTGTATTGTGGAGCTCATTGGTCATTACATAAAAAATCTGTTGTCCCATCACAGTAAAAACAAACTTGATCTTTTCCTAATATTCATGCTTTTACAGCATTGCACGTTTTAATATACAATAGTCTTGACATATGTGAATCTATTGATTTTTTAAAATTGAATTATCTGAATGCAGTCGTGTTGAGTTTGAATTATGATGTAGTTTATGTGAACATACTGTACTTGAGTTTCAGGTTGAAAAAATTGAACTAGATGATTGAATGCAAAAAATTTTGTATTCTGTTGCAATTTTATTTGTAAATATTGAATCCACTTTTGTTAATTGTAATTGTCCAAGTTTTTACAAATATTTATGTCCTATTTGTTTAGTGTGCTACACTGTTTGGTATATGCATGAGCAGCATTGTCTAATGATGATGTGTACAAATGGTTTAATGCATTTCTTGTGTCTGTTATCTCCCTGTTGATGTACAAGGAAGGGCCAAAACACATACGAGATTGTAGTAGTATGTAATGGTAATATAGCGACATTGCCTGGAAGTGCACGTTTTGGACTTGCTAATGTGTGCCTAATGCCTGGTTTATTCGTGGTGATTAATCAGAATACATTTTATGTAATTAATTTGCAGTGGATGTACAAAACATTTTTGATTACTTACAGTTTGGTAACATGTTTTTTTTTATAATGAACAGTTGTGTCTTGTATCATTCCTGTACTGTAATCATGAAACTTACCATCATCATTTATCATCATCATTCATTGTTGTTTATTATAGTTAAGTTGGTGTTCATATTTTCAGGAATTTCCCACATTTTCAGCATGTTTTCTTTTCAAGATTTTGTTGACAGTGTGATTTTTTGTGAAATAAAGTGAAATGCCAACTTGATGCAACTAGGTAATTTTATTGATGTATTCTTAGCTCGACATGTTTCGGGTACATACGCCCATCATCAGGAGAATTAGATGCTGAGTTGCAGCATACGGTTTTCTGCACCGAGTTTTTGGAAGGGTGGTGGTGTTGAGAGCAACAGCTGCGTAGGTTGTGTTTACGGTGCGGATGGTGCTGTGTGTATGGCACCATCCGCACATAAACACGACCTACGCAGCGACTCTCAAGACCATCACCCATCCAAAAACTCGGTGCAGAAAACCGTATGCTGCAACTCTGCAACTCAACATCTAATGCTCCTGATGATGGGCGTATGTACCCGAAACATGTTGAGCTAAGAATACATCAATAAAATTACCTAGTTGCATGAAGTTGGCTTTCACTTTATTTCATTAGGAAGATGCATGGTCAAACAATCCTCAAGTGATTTTTTGTGTTAAGCATGTACAGTGCATGCCTTGCCATCTGATTGTCCTTGGTTGAATAACCATGATGGTTTATGTTGTAAATATGTCATGTACGAGGCTTATACAGAAAGTAAGTACCGTTTCGTTGTAAAAAACAATCGAGTAAGATTTCATATAAAATTTTATTGCTGTAAGATTCAACTATTTTTCTACATATCCGCCGCCATTACTGGGGCACAAGTTTTTGTATACCCTCCTCATAGAATGCAGCCGCCTGCGATGTTAGCCACTACTGACAATGTCATAGAGTAGAGTCCTTGAAATCTGAGGAAAGTGCAGGGACAGATCAGAAATTGTGAAACTTATGTCATCATACACTCTTTCGTTGACCTTACACACCAAATCATCATGCACCAAAGATGGACACCCACTTCACGCCTCATCGTGCACGTTCTCTTGTCCTTCATTGAACATCTGAACCCATTTCCTAACCAAGCCATCACTCATCTCATTGTCACCATACTTGACAGATCTGGTGATGAATCTCACTTGGTAGCACATTCCTAGCGTTCAAAAAATGAATTACAGACCGTATTTCACAGTCGGCGGCCCCTTCGATTGTCTTAAACATGTTTAACGCACAGGAACAAACATAAACATAACACGAATTTCATGAAATGGCATCTATTTCTTCTCAATTGATAGAGGAAGTCACTGCACATGCGCAAAGTGACAGTCTCGAGGATGCATGAGAGATATGTGCAGACGGTATTTACTTTCCGAATAACCTACGTAAATTGCAGTATCCTCCATTGCCTTTATTTGATTTTTGTCCATTCTTCATTTTTAGTTTCAATTGCTGTTTTTCCTTTTGTGTTACTGAATAGCCTATCCTCATCTTCTGTGGGTAATTTTTCAGTGATATTTTATCTCAGACAATGAACATTTGAAGCAAGGAATGGAATGTCATGTCATACAACCCCAGTAATTGTTCTTATATGTCAGTAAGCAGGCTTCACAGTATTTGGAATCAGGTCTTTGGGGATGTGGAACTGTGTCACTGGGCCTGTAGTTCATGATGTTGCAAAGGATCATGGTTGTTCTTCTTGGACTGCTTGACCCTGAAGATGAAGGCACTATAATTCTCTGAAACATTAGGAACTTCTGGCTTGACAACATAGTGTCATGACCAAGCAGACCTGAATCCTCACCAGCACCATTGTGAGAAATCCAGATCTTGCTCTGAAGTATTTGTATGTGCACTGAGCATAGAAACATTAGGTGTGGTATTTATGATAATTATAGAGTTTGATTATCTCACAAAATACCATTGTATATATATTGTGGGGTTTGAATTTTTTTTTAATAAGCGTTTGATATGAAAGAATCATATATTATCACCCAAAACATGCCATGTACTGGATTCAGGACATGTTGTATTTACCTGTAGGTTATTTAATGCAACAGTCTTCGGCCACGAAAGGTGACTGATGAAATTCTGTGGCAGACTATACAACATTGCATTCCTGAAGACTGTAATTGTCATGCTTACTGCTTTTAGAACCTGAAGTGTTACTTCTGTAAGCTTATGCTTCTTTTTCAGACCTGAACTCTGTAAGTGGTCATGGGAACTCTTTTGCATATTGTTTGTTTGGACCCTAAATATTATTGTTGGAATTGGAACAGGGAAAGTTGAGGAAAATGAGAGTGTGACTGTCCTTCCTACTTACTGTCTTCAGAAGAAGAGAGTAAGGCTCTGCTTCCCATTTACTGTCTCTAAATAAAGAGCGTAAGGCTGTGTTTCCTACTTACTGTCATAAAATGAAGAATGTAAGGCTCTCCTTTCACCTTACTGATTCTGTATGGCTTGCCTTCCTCCTTACTGTCTGCATGCAGTTAGCTCTTTCTGCCTAAATTCTTAATTCGACCTCTTCCTCCCACTGCTGCACTTTTGTTCTCCTTTCCTCTGGGTGTTTGCCATGGCCACACCCTCTGCACATTTCCCCTTTTGTCGTGCTGCACAGATACTGACACCCCACTCTTGCCCAATGTGTTGGGATTGCTTCTTCTGACCATATTACTGTTCTTGAATTGTCCTGTAGATGTAGGCATCAAGATACTAACAGTGGGAATGTTTATGACTAATTTCCAGCCACGATGGCATAATAATAATAATAATTATAACCTTGGTTACTGTTATTGTCATGTCCCTTCATGGCATGGTGCTTAATTCAGCACAGGGGCATCTTCACCTTTATTTTCACTACTGGTACTGAGGCCACAGAAAGAATTTCCATGGATATAGCCTCCCAATATTCCTCTCAAATTATTACACTTATCCCTCCATTTGTCTAACAATTATCTTCACGCATATGTTGGCAGTGATGATCATCGCTAGCGACAAGTGCTTGGGCTGGAGACGAATACAGTAGGCAGAGGGCGAAGAATCGGAGTGGTGTCATCCTAACCGTCTGTGGGACTTCTTTCAGTGGTCTCAGTATAGTACTGATAATGATCGTAAAGCTTCGTTCGCACGACTAATGTATTTGACAAATGTTTCTTGCTTGTGGATACTTGTCACATCGTGGGAGCAGTACTTGTACAAATATTGGCCAGTTGTTCGTTCCCTACTGACTGTCAGTAAATGTGACACAAGGCAAAATAGTCATCAGTGTTTGTTTACTTGTCAAGTCAAGGCTTGCTGTTTCATCACCATGACTCATTTGTATTTGACAAGAAGACAAGAGACTTGTGTGTGTGAACATTCGTTATCATTCATAATGTCGAGTGGTGAGAGTGTTTCTTTGCTGTTGTATCATTTTGTTTTGAAGTGTGGAAAATAATTTGGAAAATGGAATGGTCAAGTGAAGTGACATTAGAATTTTTACGGTTATATGAGCAAGAGTCTGCCATCTGGAATCCAAAAGATCCGTTACACAAAAATCGCACTGCAGTAGCTGAGGCGTGGAAAAGGATTGAAGGGTCGTTAAGCATAAAGTGTTCTGTGAAAGAACTGAAAAAGAAAAAGGAGTCACTTATGGCAACTTTTCGCCCGCTTTTAAATAAAGTGAAGGCCAGCATGAAAATGGGCAATGGTGCAGATGACGTGTACAAACCAAACTGGTTCGCCTTTGAAACAATGGCAAGGTTTTTACATGGAATTTATCAGCCAAGAAATACGATAAACACACAGGTATGTTTTATTTACCGTAATTGTCTAACTAAGCAATAGTTGTAATTTAAGAATAGAGGTCTTGCCGTGGTACTTTCCATTGGCCCCTCAAAAAACAGTAAATGTTTCTTTAATTCCAAGATGTTTTCCAGTGCATTCTACAAAGTGGCAGAAATGAGGGTCATGTCCTGAGGGTCCTGGTCTTCTGGGATGTGATGCTGTGTTGTTGGGTGAAGGATGTTCGTCACGTACCACTTGACCCTTGGTAACAAAGGCATTACGTTTCTTCAAAATGTTGGGAACCATTCACCCACTGATGCAGTGTCACATCTCAGAGGCCTGGAATTGGCAGTTACACCAGTGTGAAAACATCAGACCCTGCATAGGATGTGTTCTTGATCTTATCACACTGATACTGGAACATCTGCCCCCTGTTTTTGCTATTGAGTGCACCTTGTGGTGACTGCCTTGTTGATGTGGTTTTACTTATTCTTAACAAACTGTGTAGTAAAATATAAGTTATGACAGTATTTGAAAACATATGTGGTTGAAGTAACATTGGTTTCCCAACACATGAAAGACAGGCACTTATACTAAAAACATTTGTAGTGACCTGGCAGGCATGTGGAAGAGGACACTTGAAGTCCTTCTGCTCTCCTCTTGTAATTTTTGGGGTATTTTTTCATTAGATTGTGTGAGTGTGTGTGTGTGTGCGCACAAGATGAGGGCATAATCTCCCATAAACACACATTGTACAGGTAATTCTCTTGAGGACAGTGATTGATCTGGTGGGAACATTGGTTATTTTGCATTGAGTTTGTTCAGTGAAATGGTATTTCAATAACACATGGCCATCATCTATTCTGCCTTGGCAACCGGTATTGATAAATGTGAAATGATAAGTATTTTCCACAAAAGCCACCAGTATCATGCTGAAGGTGCCGTTGTAATTCACGAATTTAGAACCGTTATCAGATGTGACTAAATTAATATCTAATTTATTGTCATTTTCTTTTGCAATATGCAACTGTTCTCACAAAGTTATGGGTATCTGGCATAAAATGTATAGTTTACTACCTGAGAGATGATTACTTCATTTTCTTTTGTATCAGTTTACTATTGTATTTCAATTTGAGGAACATGTGTTTGAAACTGTCTGCTGTTTGCCTTAGGAACTGGAAGATAGCATGAGCATTGACAGTATGGAGCAGAATGAAGATGAGGAAGAAGAGGGTGAGTTCTCCAGAAATGAGGACCACACAGAAAATGTTGATGATACTGAAGTACCTCCAAATACAGACAATACCTTCAAGGCCCTTGCAGACAGAGGAATTACTAGAAAACGAAAAGGATTGAAGATGGAAACAATTCATAGCCGTATGGAGGAAGCATACAGAATTTTGAAAAATGTGTCTGAAAAGCCTGATAAAGATGAATGTTCGCTGTATGCAGAGTTGCTGGCAAAGAAATTAAGGGCCTTAGATGAGAATACGCGTGAAATTGTTATGCATGAAATCAACAATTTAATGTTCCATGCCAAAATGCGTAAACAAAACCCACAGTCACTTCAAGCACCATTATCCAGTCATCCAGGTGCACTCTATTCTACTAATACTGCTTTTGAAACTTATAACAACCATCCATTTTCCTTCCCCCAGCATAATTCACACATTTCTGTGCCAACTCATTCCTCACAGCCTTCTCCAGGAAACTCTGCTTATAGTCCTTACTCACAACCCTACTCAGGTAACTCTTCTCCAGCACAATCTTTTTATTCACAGCCTTCACCAGGAAATGCTTCCACTGCACACCTCACTACCACTGGCAATCAAGTGTCGACAGTGTCTGAGAGTGAAAATCCATCTGCAATGGCTATTTTAGGCAGTACTATGTTTGATTAATAATTTGTTAGAGAAAGTAATGGAATTATCATTGCAGGTAATTATTTTCTTGAATTAGTATATGTAATGATAATAGTTTACCTAATTAAATACAATTATGTAATGAAAATCTTCATGACCTTTTTTCATTTCATAGTGTGTGGATCAGAGCACTACATATGCCAAGGCATCAAATGTGCACCTTACACTGCTTGCACTGAAAACTTGAATAAGTAAGACAGATGCCTGAAATTGTCTCCAGAACCAAAAATCTGGGCATCCTAACAAATATGTCTTGAACGGGGAATGATTCTCCTGTCATGTGAATTTGAGGTTTTCATAGTGTTGTAGTGGAGGATTTAGTTCTAGGGTATGATGCTGTCTCAGTGGCTAATCTGATACACGATACCCCCCCACCGCCGCTGCCGGCCGATGTCAGGAATCGATTACTCATTGATCCAGCATTGTTTGTATCCCAGATAAACAGAATCCTCTGCTTCTGTTGTGCTTGTATTGTTTTTTTAATATCTGGAACTATTTGATTAAGAGAGACTGTAAAAGATTTAAAATTGCCGGAATTTTTCTTAGAATTATCTAACAAGTCTCATGTGTTACACCTGTTGGCAAAAATGAAAGTGTACAATTACTGCAACATTATGCTAACAAATTAGGCAGATGTGCCCTGTTGACTAAAAATTACAGAAAATAATGCATAGAAATGTTTAACTCCTGAAATAGATATTTAAATATATACAAAAATAAAAGGACTTAGGGCGGTTTGTATTAAGCAGCATCCCCAGGACTGGTGTATTTGAGAGATGTGTCAATGATTGTGCATCTTCTGTGGCATTTTTATACTTTAATTTTCCAGAATTCATAGTTGATCACCATATGTGTATGGTATGGGCAACAATACTCTCCTATGCATTATACAGTTTCAGCCGACTCAGATGCAACACACATTGGGATAGCCTGAACCACTCCTTGCCAAGTACATGAGTCATAGGAATGCAATCTCAATGACCAGGCAAATATTTGACAAGTGTACCCTTGCCAAATAAACTGGTGGTGGAAACAGTGAGACAGTTATTCACTTTGCTTCTTGTACGATGCACAGTTATTGGTGTATTTGTCAAATGCAGGAGTCGTGGGAACGCCTCTTTATAAAATATGCCCATGGTTTTCTGGATTCAACGAAGCACTGCCAGGCGTGTTTGAAAATGGTAAGGCCCACGGTGTGTACGAGACTGGCAAAGAGGATTGGACAGAAATGATTTTATTGGTTACGGTAGTACAGTATGACTTATTGACGAGGGTGCGTGTCGGCCGGAAGGGAAGATAAGAGATACTGGAATTTTGCTGAACTGGTGCCAGTATAAAAGACGAGTATGGCAGACAGAAGTTAAGCGTCGCTTGGCGTCAGTGTCTTAATATTCAGAAGGTCAGAATCAGCTGTTCGAATATCGCTGCATTAATCATGGCGGCATGTTTTGAGAATTTGGTTAACAGGATATAATTACCTCAAACCAGTAGGACGATCGCATAAATTGGTGTTGCAGTAATGCTTTGGATTTGTGCCTGGGAGTATTCTTCGAATCTTGAACTGGTTACCAGGTGGTCTAACACATTATGCGTGTTTTCAGTCGGATTGTTCAGTGAATGCCGGGGTAGGTTAAAAATTCTTGACCATTGTTCATACCATCATATGTGGTTTTAGACGCTTTGTAACCTCAACAGTTGAAAGATTCTTGAAAGCCGAAGATTTAACAATATCGTGACCATATGTTTTATCAGTGTGTCTCACTTGAAATTTACTGTTAAACTTGACATAAAATGTGTGTTTCATATACAGTTTGTGGACTCAGTACTAATTATACTAAACGTAGCAGATTTACCGTAACATGATCTGTGACTATTCACGGTTTGGCTTGACGAGCCCTTATGTCAAGAAGTTTGTTGACTGATTCAGTTTTGATATAAAGAAAATACTTGCAGTATCTCTTGTGGTCATTGTCACCCCACTGAGACATTGAATTAAAATTTGCCAAAGGACGTTAATGTGGTATAATCAAAATGAATGGCGTGAGAACTTTGATGCAACCATAGTACACATTGACCGTGGCATTTTGTAGGGGTTGGATTTGTATTGATTAAAACATTCATTATACTTGTATGTGAAAATGGCTCTTGGTTTATATTAGGAAACTTAACAAAGATACTCCAGTTTGCTTAAATGTGTGTTTTAGAGTTTTATACTTATTTATTTGTCAGTAAACATATAAACTTATATAAGTTGTATAAAACAGACCAGATGTGGTGTTGGGTCCGTGTTATATCATGCTGTGTAGTTTGATAAACAGGTAGTAATGTTTTCAAGAAGCCTGCTTTATCCATCTTTGGGGTAGAGTGTGGAGGTAGCATGTTTCACAGAAACTTTGATTCCTGTCTATCAAGCATGTGACATTACTTCTCAGACGTTTGTGACCTGAAGGTGGGAGAGAGTTCACTGATTTGTCGCAGGAGTGGGGTGAGGACTGCAGGTTGTTGTTTCCGGCCAGGTTCTGGGGTTCAGACTGCTCATGGTGTTTCCAGAGAGGATATCATGAACAGGAGATTTAAGATATTAATCTGATGTTTGCAAAATAAGAAGGTGTTGTTTTCATTATTTGAAAATGTGTTGTTTTGAACATGCAAGCTGGAAGTTGAAATTCATGTTTTTGCCTGGGCATGAGAAGCGTGTGACAAAGACAAAGTGGTTCATGGGTAGAGGTCTGATGCTTCGCAGTAAATAATCCCTGCTTGATAAGTGTTGTGACGCTAATGTTGAATCCTAGACACAACTGCCTGGCCAGGGCATGATTGAGTGTGTGGATGGTTACAAAGTGCTACTTGGAGAAACATGCTGGATGCCTTATCACAAAGATTGTTAACTACAAAGAGTTCATTCAGCTGCATTCGTTAAGTTTGTATAGAGTTTTAAATAGATACCGTATGAATTTATGCTGCTTGTGGTGCAAAATTTGTTGCTGTTTGTAACAGCAGTATAAAAGTGTGTATTTAGGATAGATACAATGTGACTGTGTGATGCAGATCACTCACATTAAACTCTTTATGTCATCTGAGTTAGTGAGGGTAACATTACTCTTCATCTTACTGAGGTGGATATTTAGCTTTTAGATCATGGTGCATGAAAAAGTAGTACTTGAATAGAAAAAGGTGAAATTATGAAGTGGACAGCATCTGGTGGAAAATAAAAACGGGGATAATGCAGCATGTCTTAAAAATGCATTAAATTTCCTGTTGCATAAATATGTAAACCAGTTTGTAGGAGTGTTATCATAGGCGCTGCGAATGCAGGTGTTGAAAAGATTAAATAAGTTACAAATGACAGCTTTTGCAGAATGCTGAGACTTGTTGCGGTGTGAACCGTGAATGTGTGTGTTCAGTACATGTGTTTAGGAAGGGAATATTCAGAGAGGAAACGCTACCAGGTGAAATAAAGTGAAAAACTGCTGTTTACCGTTTTTGCAACTCTCTTCACGGCTTCGCAAGTGGGGTGAGACATGGCATTGTAATTACAACATCAACTGGAATGGTCAGCTTTGTTTTGAATTGGTGTTCAAGCAGTGTTCTTGAATGTACGTGTAAGATACAAGTTGCAGTAAAGTGTTTAGTGTTATTGTCTTAGTGTGAAAATTTGTGAATCTTTTTTTTTTTTTAATAATAATAATCTGCCACCAAATTTATATTTATTGTCTGATTCACAACCATGTCATAGTAAAGGGTGATCGTTACATGCAAATGGAACTGGAAGTTTATAAAAGGAAGCAAGTCTCAATAATTGAAGATTATATAATAAATTTTATATTGAAATACAGACTGTTCGAAAAGTCATTGTGCAAGTACATGCCACAATACAGCAGGCTAATATACACTAAAACGACAGCGGCTGCACACAATACGCTAGCATTTTTCTGCCAACAGTCGGTACCAGCACTTGTGCTTCGTGATCATACTCCACCAAGTTTGCAGGGTCTTACATTACTAAATAACCATCATGGCATTAACAATGACACACTGACTTTTTGAGCGCCCTGTATAAAAACACATTCAAAGAATGTACCCATGGTTATTGAAACATGGCAGTATTTGAATAAATTCAAGAGCATAATGTTATACTGGTTTTATTTTTGTTTGTTTCAGGAGAAGCATGTCATCAGGGAAGGTGCACCATTCTGCCAAGGTTGCAATGACATTCCCGTTGCAAGAAGAAGTCGAAGATGGGAAGAACAGACATCTTGTTAAATGTCAACGATGTCCATCAAAAATACTGAACCCTGGTATGGGTGTGTACAAACAGGTTGAGGTAACTGCAGTTGTCAGACAGTCGTATAATAATATGATGTTTCACCACATTGTTCATTTATCCATCTTGGAATAAATAAACACAGTTGTACTCTGTAATACAGTACACTGCTTTCACCAGCGCAGTCTTTAGCTTCAGAGTGATGCATGGCTTTGTGGTACATATAATTGCAATTCTGCGTATGCATCTAAGAAGATTGCCTATTTTCACAAACCTCTTAAGAGCAACTTCAGGTTGCCTTTAATTTTTTTCTTTTTCAGAGTTTCATAAGTCACTGAACTTTGTTGCTAATTATATTAGCTGTTATAAGTCCTTTCTTTTTTGTTTTAAACCATAATTCTATTATTTTTAGTCTTCACTAAAAGCAACTCATGTGAAACTGCTGCCTGTAGTCGGCTGAGCACAGCACGTTGCCGGTGAGTGCTGTCCTAGTTCACACGCAGTTTGGTGTGTTGCAGTTCCCTCTTCCGCATATGAAACAGAACACAGACAAAAGTGACATCACCAGTGTAGAGGAGGAGGTCATCAAGGACTACTGGGTTGTTGAAGACATGTATTCATTTGAGAATGTTGGTTTCTCAAACTCTGTTGATGGTGTTAAGTATCTTTCCTGTGCTGACTGTGAAGTGGGACCAATTGGGTGGTTTGACATCGCTGCTCGGACCAGTTATGTGGCGCTGTCAAGAGTGTTGCACGGCAATGGTTAGGAGATACAAGGCAGGTGAGAGAGGGTATTCTATTGGGGGGGGGGGCCTCTCAGTTGGGAGAATTCAGTGCTAAGAGTTATGTGATGTTATGCTAAACTCAAGACAGAAACAGTGCTCCTGGTAATATTTTTACATTATGTTTAGGTAGGCTGTATAGTTGTGTGCTTTCTCGTGCTTTGTATTGAACAGCCTGTAATGTTGCCTAAATGTGGGGGTGGAGGAATTGCAGGTGAAGCTTCAGACTTTAATGTGTCCCTAATTCACTGTTGACTTGATGATTGTATTTTGCATCTCCCTACCTGCTGTTATTTGTACAGATTATATCAAATCTTGAAGATCTGAGTCTTCTGGAATGTGATGGTGTGTTGTTGGCTGAGTAGTTACTGACATTTTGAAAGTTCATTGTCCCTTCTTCGTCATGGTCAAGGAGTGCAAGAAGTTGAAGGCACAGGGATCATTCAGAATGTTGGGAACTACTGACAAAATGACACAAGGTCATATTCCAGATGACTGGAATCTTCTGGTATGTTGCAGTTTGCAGTTGACTGCTCTGATGAGCTGTTGTTTTGTCATGATGCAAGCTTGTCAGCAGTTTGAATTTTAGTAATGGCAATGAGTGTTCTGGTTTCTCAGGTCTGTACTCTGGTGTCCAAATAATATGGCTGTGATCCCACATCATTGTGTGCAGGATGTATCCTGTATTCAGTGTCCGTATTTTCTGGTGGATTTGACAAATGCCGGTAGCGTAATATGCTGACATATCGTACTAGCATCATGGTAAGTAGGAAACAGTGGTTAACACATCATTAATGTGCACAGTTTTATTGTAATGAAGTAGACATTGGCCTTTACTCAAATGGACAAGACTGTAAACTCCATATGAGTGTGTGCTGAGGCAGTTGAATTGGACACCATGTACATGAACTTGGCGCATTCTGTAATGCAGAGTTTGTGTCGTGTGAACATTGTTTGTAACTTGCATATTACACATACCTGATATTTGTCTGTAAAGTAATACAGTTTGTGTAAGTTGTACTATGTTTATATTATGAATGTTCTGTGATGTGTATAAGAATACAGTAGAATCCTATTATCTAGTTTAATGAAGGGAGCAGATACGTGGATAATTGATAAAAATGCTTAATCCAAAATGCATTTTGTTGGTGCATTCAGAGAACATCACAATTTACATTTTTTTATACAATTTTCGTTTATTTTGAGGAATAGGTTGTAATGGTTGCTTGTTTTTGTGAACAGTGCAGACTGCTTACAGCAATATGAACATCTCTGGTGACTGTAATAGCACTGTATTTGGATCCTCTCTAACCCTTTTAGTGAGCCAGAGTGTCAACACTGAAGGGCCATTTCCTCCTCCACTGTCATCCCTCCTCACCACCCACCTGTCTTTTGTTTTGTGGCTTTTTCTACACTGCCTGTGTATATCATGTGTTGAAAGAGTCCTTCAAACATGTTATGTTGCAGCCATTCTATAATGTTACTCATTTAATTTATGTTTTCGGAACTTTTCGTGGTACACATCACGTAAAGAATTTGAAAAGTACTAGATTTGAAGTTTCTAGAGCAGTTTTGTTTAGGATTGAGTTCATGTGGAATATGACAACTGTGCTGCTGAGAGTGTAGTGTTTTCGTCTTGGGGGTTTTGAAGGGTCTGGTAACTCCCAGTCTTCAAGATGAAGACATTAACCCAGCAGCAGCAGCAGCAGTGCGCTGCATCCTAAAAGATATGAATCCTCCACACTTACTGATTTCTGCATTAGGAAACATTTGCACATAATTGTCTTCTGTATGTGGAAGAAGATATTGATCAGACATTGCTGCATGACCAGATTCACTGAACACCGTGGTTGAGAAACACTACAAAGCATTTAGCACTGTATTATTTTCTTCCCAGAATGCTATTATGTTGTCATTGGCAAGGGTTTTCAAAAGGTCAGACCAGTGGTACTGCCTCGTGGATGCAATTTCCTAGTCTGCATACTGCATACACTGGGTGGCTGTCATTGGAAGTCAGCATAATCTCACTTGGACAAGAAGGTGCATTATCTGTTGGCTACACTGCCTTCTATGGCAGTCCTCCCTATTTCAGCAAGGTCCAAAATTTTGGATAGGGGGAATGCCCATCTGATCAGTTTTCAAAACTCTGTATCCATGCATGTTGCTTTCTGTTTCTGCTCATTGATGAGTGTGATTTATTTTGGCACCTATCAACATCTGTGGGCTTTTGACTTTTCCAGTCGTTGGAAGTCCTGTGTTTCGACAACGCATGACTGTAATGTGTCCTTTAGATGTCTTATACCAGTGAGAATTATTTGCTGTGCCACACACGTCTTCTTGTTGTTATGCCTTTGCAGCGTAATCCATTGTCCTCAACAGTGTGTAGTTCATCCATTTGCAAGTTTATTTGTGCACATATTTCAGAAAGTAGATCAAACATATCAACTGTAGTATCAAAGGTGAACATCACCCTGCCCCAGGTGTTATGAATACCACAACATTGTTTGAATTTGGCCAATTGTCTGACTGAGGTCTTGCTCTCATGTTCTAGTCCCAAGCTTCAAGAAAAAACTTGGCTTCCTGTGCACAGTTGGGACAAGAGACTGTCATTCCTTCTGCTCCTTTCTGGTTGAACACCCAAAGAATGGCGAAATTTGTATGAAGACTTTTTACTCCTGTAGTTTGAAGGTCAAGCACTACTATCACAATTTCTTGTACACTTCACGAACCTTAGTCTGTTGTTCTTTATGCCACATATGATCTGTAGCTAATGTTTTCTCCACTTTTTGTTACATGACTTTTGATCTGACTCAGAGTTTTGTTTAACGGTCTTCTTATGTCAGTTTTGAGGTTTTCTCAGCAGTGTTGGGGATTCAGGTCTTCTGGAATGTGACAGTGTGTTGGGTGGGGTGAGGGGTTTCCAATGTTTCAAAGGTATGTGTCCCAGAGTCATCTTTAAGGATCAAGCAGCCCAGTCTGCTAGTACATTCTTGGAAATGTCAGGAACCACTCATCCTCTGACAGCCTTAAATCTAAGAAGACCTGACTCTGCAGTTGCCTTGTTTCTGAACAATTTTGCTTTGAATCCACAATTATTAATTATGATTTTCACATAACTGGTGCTCAGTACAGTGTGACAGAATTGACTGTGGAACAGTAATATTTGAACAAGATAAATATGATGTGGCATCCCTTTTCAGCTACCCCAAGACCACTCTACAACCAGTACTGACCATGAAGCACTTAGAAAAGCAAGATAGCATTTGACCATATTTCCTGTAGATTCTCCAACATATCCTGCCTTCCTCCACATCCCAAGAGTGCAGCGTGGAAAGAGGATGAAAGCTTAGTTTGTGTGCGCCTGGGTTTATGTGAATAGGAATGTTGTGCATGGATAGTTGGGATTCTACTGTATGTTTTAAGCTGAATAAAGCATAATACTTTACAGTTGATGTTCTGTATCCTGGGTTGCTTTGAAGTGATATAGAGGTTACATGTTCTTCCTTTTCATTCCACACAATTTTTGACCCTGCTTCCCTCTGGGGGTAACAATGGGCATACTTGAGTAACACATTAGGAACGTGCTCCAGCGGAGGTCACGTGTTTTCTCTGTATTACTGAATTTCATTGTCGGATGGTTAGTAATCTCACTTCACATTATGGTGCTGTGGGTTCAGATGTCAGCCCACAGACGGTATCCGCAACGGATTGTGTTCTGAGCCAGATAATTCCAGTCCTCATATTACTTCCCTAATATCCATTTTAATATTATTTTCCTGTCTTACCTAGTTCTCTCGTGCTACCTTCATTTTTCCACTTGTAGTATTGTATGATTTCTTATCTCTCCCTTGTATGCTGCATTTGCTGCCTATAATAAACTGTGTGATCCTCTCGCTCTAATAATGTTTGGTGATGTGTACATACCATGAAACTTATTGTTGGGGTAACACCATCCTCCCGCCAGTTCTAATCTCGGGCATCCAATATTCTCCTCAGCAACATTTTGTCACTTGTCCTCAATCTTTGTTCTTCTGTTAGGATGAGATACCAAGTCTTATACCCATACAAGAGGTAGAGACATTATTTTATATTGTTTTACTTTCTAGGTTGAGTTGAGAGATGATAATGCCACAGACTTTGAATGGACAGTAGCCGGCTTTCCCTGAATGTGGTATACGTGTAACGTTTTACATTATTTAGTGTTGATATGTTGCTGCCATTCTGTACACTGTATAGATGCTTGTGTACTGGTACAGATTTGGTTTTAACTCTTCTTGGATATTATGCAGAGTTGATTGGTAAACAATGATGTTTTGGGACAGCCTGTTGGTCCCGTCTTCAGGGGCCAACAGATTTGTCTTAAAATTTGTTGGTAGCAACTTACAAAAGACCGCCTCTGTGGTCTAGTGGTCAGAGTTTCTGGCTACAGATACAGAGGTCCCAGGTTCGATCCCTGGTGCTACTAGATTTTCTGAGTAGTAGTGGGTCTGGAACGGGGTCCACTCAGCCTCGTCAGGTCAATTGAGGAGCTACTTGAATGACAAAAAGTAGCGGCTCCAGGTCTAGAAAACAGAGATTTACGGCTGTGGGGACTCGTTGTGCGGACCACGTGACACCCCTCTATCTGCAGAAGTTGGCACTAACTTCGCCGACCGGCGGCGGCCGCTCTGTCGGTGTAGTTAGCGTGCGGACTACGACCACGGAGTTTAGTTTTAGTTTAGCAACTTACAAAAACAAAATTTGTTGGTAACAACGTACAAAAACTTGTACAGCAAGATATGTGGTTCTGACAGCAGTGTGGCAGCAGCTTCTATTCTTCTGGGATCCTTAAAAACACTTGACAGTTCATGTTGTTACTATTGTCTGGAAATGATGAAAGTGTTTCTTCAAGGACATTAATGGCTTGCAAAAGATGTGGCAGGTTGTCAGCGTCTGTAATTTTGTATTAGATCTTCACTTAACTTCTGAAGACATAACCTGGGTCAGATCACTGCAGCTGTCTGTGACTGACAGTTTTAAATTGTAAACAGCCAGCTAGTACTGGTATGACAGTTACAGATTAATGTAGACAGGACTGAATAGCATAAAGTGGTGGTGGGTTTCGGCATACCTGACTTACAGTAGTCACCCCTGATTATGAAGGGTAATGTGTTTCTGGAGAGTGCTAAAACTTGACATATCATCATCATCATCATCAGCAGCAGCAGCAACAGAGTGTAAGCCACTTGACACTTGTTCCGTCTTTGTCGGTGTTGATGTGGCGATCTGACTGTTGGTTGATCTTTGTTTCTTCTGCCATTTGGAATGTATTAAAATGCTACTTTGGGTATTTGTGTATTGTGCTTTCGTGGTAAATGTTGTGCCTAGTTCTGTATATAATCCACAGTAATTTTGTTTAAACTGTAAATGATTAGTTCTCTTATTTCTTCATTTGTTTTCTGATCATGTAATATACTGTAGATGGACTTTTGAAATGTGGATTACAGTTTTGGCATGTAGAAGATTTTAGAGCCATTGAATAAGTTGGTTTAATTCTCCGTGATAGCACGGTGTTGTTTGATGAGTCATACACGATGACAGATTGCCTGAATCAGATGTATATAAATGGCATAAACATATCAAAAGTCTTGTTGAATCCAGTGGTGATGTCTTTTACTTGTATTCTGAGGGTGCTTGGTTCGATTGTAGGCTGGGACTGTGACTGTACTGGCAGTTTCCTCATGGTTTTTTACAGTCTCTGCAGACAAACCAGGACAGAAGCTCGCATTAGGTTGTGGCTGCTTCTTGCTGCATCCTTCCCAAATCTTTATTCACTCAGCATCCACCAATATGACACTACATAGTCTGAGTTACCTAATGGTAGCATTGCTGAGTAAATCATCAGTAAGGTAGTGGTGCGATAGCTAGGTCAGCCATACTGTCTAGGGCGTGGGCTGGACTGCCAATGAACTGTGGTTCAATTCTTGGCAGGGCAAGAGATTTTTCTCTTTGAAGCGTCCAGCCCCTTTTTTTGTGGTTGAACATCAGAAGTAATACATGGCTGTGGCCACTTCATTGCGTGTGGAAGAGTAGTCCATGTGGGAGATATTTTGGACGAAGAGGCACTGGGACAGGGTTTTCTCCAAGTAGTATGGTTTTTCTTTGCCACTTAATCATTCATCTTTCACTGGGGTGTTGAACAGTGGACCCTTGGTTGGCTACGTTTACAGGGGGGCTAAGAAAAGCTGCATATCACTAGGATTTGAGAGCACTGGTCACTTAGTTGTTGCTCAGCGGCTGTGAACAGAAGGATATCGCTGTTGTCACACGTTACTGAACTTGTTTAATGGATATTTGGAACACAGTTTTGGAATTTTGTATTATAAGTATTTAAAAAACAAGGAACGTTTGCTTTTTCAGCATAATGGGGATAATGGTAGCCTGTACGTGAGAGTAATCTGGTTTATTGAGGCCAGAAATGCAGGCAGCTTTATTGTAAATTGAAAGCTACTGTGTAAAGACTGAAAGTGGTGAATGCAAACCGTACGGATCTTTAACACGTGTCTGTATATCGATTGCACAGTTTTGTGTCGAAACATACATGTGACAAGAGCATGCACTGCTAGGTTTATATGCAGGGACGCAGGAGGGAGACTCGGCATGTGTTAATTTCAGTTAGGACGATCAGTGTGGCATTTGTGGTGGACAGAGTGCCGCTTGGACAGGACCCCCTCCCCCCCCATGTGTCAAGTTTTCCCCTGGCAGTATCATTGCACTGATGCTGCATAGTATTATTTATTTATTCATCCGCTGCTGACATTTTATATTCTAGAAACTTGCAGATTACGTTGATATGAACAGAAGTTAATGTTTTGTAGGGAAATAATGGCTGCTTGTTCTCAGATCCACACAAAACACATAAATACACTGCATGGACAGAATGTAGAATGTTGAATGTACTGCGCAGTAAACACACACTGTTTCGGTTATAAAAACCAACCAGTCAATGCTGTACAGTGAAATAATTGCTGTTTGTTCTGAGAGCCACACAAAACACATAAATATGCTGTTTGGGCAGAACGTAGAATGTAGAACGTACCGCGCAGTGAACACACTCCGTCTCAGTTACAAAAACCAACCAGTTAATGCTGTACCTTGAAATAATCCTTGTTTGTTCTCAGATCCACACAAAACACAT
>Ga0136643_10002320_pt1 | contig 24532 bp, 9 predicted proteins | sample TergutLab28metaG_FD_96883 | JGI IMG/M metagenome (GOLD analysis project Ga0136643, IMG submission 96883) | Labiotermes labralis P1 segment gut microbial communities from Petit-Saut dam, French Guiana - Lab288 P1 (version 3) (version 3) | ecosystem: Host-associated > Arthropoda: Insects >... | reverse complement strand
GGGGGGGGGGGGGGGGGGTGCTGGTGGGGGGGGGGGTGGGGTCGCGTGGGGGCGCAAAATCGACCTCGGGTGTTAAGAAATTTAAGAAGCAGTCCAGTTAAAGAGAAGACGAAGAATGGGTTCAACCAGTCCTTAATAAACACACACACCTTTCCTCCTCATCCCAATTTGCCCTCCGTAAGTTACGTCTATGGGTGTCAGTAACGGGAAATTTAAAGTTTTACTTGTCCACGCCATGAAGGCACGTAGGGGGAGTAGAAGACAGCTCCATTCATTCTTGCCATCGTCACTAGATACAGATGAGTGGTTAAATTCACGCCCAGGCTGATTTAACCCCGCGAAAAAAAAACCCCCCGGTGGTACTCACTGAAAAAGAGTTTGGGTGGGAAGAGAAAAATCTCTTGTCCCTACCGGGATTTGAACACCGGACCGCCCAGGCCGTAGCATAGACACTATACCTACTGCGCCACCCCAGCTCTGCAAGTGTACGTAGAATCTCTAACTGTATAAAATGAAAATACTGCCATGAAATCAGCGTAGGTGTAAACGATACACAATATGGCCCAATGGGGAAATAATCGACACGGAAATGTAAGACAGGTGTTGAAATATTAAGGAATCCTGGTTCGTTCTCCAGCAAGAGCAAACGTATCAAATGTATCCAAACCAGCTCTTGCGTCCGGCAAGTTTTCTACATATGGGGTGCCAGGGGCTCTTTACTGTAGGTGCAAAGCTAACCACACACCTCCATCTAGAGCCGAATTCAAAAACAGGAAGAAATATGACTCCACTCCCTCGTACAAATGACTTTATTGCGTGCGCAGGGACAACTTTACTTCGAGTTTTTACAGTTCATCTGCAAAATTTCGTGCAGAGGGAGAGTCACATTTGTTACCATGGACGCTCGACCCCGTTTGGATAAAGTGCGGCTAATGTTGTAGGTCATTCACCCTCTGTGAAGAACGTTAAACTACGAATGCCACTAGCACAATAAATTTTCCTAACAACTTCTTCCATGTCAGCATTATCCTATGGATTTCGACGTCGTCAGCACTAAAAGTAAGATATACTCTATCACATATCAGCGAGTTGTTGTAACACTTCTTGATTTTGTCAAGTCTCAAAGAGTTTAAGATTTCTGAATGATTTGCTTATTTTTTTCTTACGTATAATAGACCCTACGATATGCAGTCCATATCGAGTCACCTAAAGGGAGGTTCCTGAAGCAAATAACAAATACGTAAGTTTTATCTGCAATTCTTGAGGCAGATCTCTCAAAATTCCATCATCAAGAATAACTGCAACTTCAAATGTCCCAAAATTTTATTGCGTATTCTGGTTCTTTAAAGCCAACAGGGCACCCCGCACACTCGGATTACCTTGCACATAACATGAAAAGAAGTGGCCGTTGACATGAAGTTGAAAGCATTGAAATGGAAACTGCAAATGTTTGTACGGTATTCCTTCTAATTACCTATATTGCAGCCGTAAAACCTTCTGTCGTTCGAAATTGTTTCTCCAGGTTTAACCAGGTTTAGACAAGTGACTACTTGCCAGTCGACAAGGTCAAATTGGCTTCAATCTACCGCAATACAACTATCAGAAACACAAATCTCTGGCTTATATTGTCTTTTCTGTGCTTTGACACTCTCTCTTCATGTCAGTAGACCAACCCTAAATATTTATTCTTCAGAGATTTCGATACACAACTACCAGACAGCGCGGCGTCATATCACAGAAAATAAAATAGGAATAGGTTCACAGTGCTAGAAAAGAGGGTGAACAGAAAAATATCTGGACCTACTATAAACGAAATAATAAGGCAGTGAAGGAAAATTTATAAAGAGGAACACAGAAAGTTCTGCTTATCGTCCAATATGATTTCAGAGATGGAATGACAGATAATGCAATATGCCTGTAGCAAGCATACGTACACCGGTACAGAATTTTACATTGAGAACCTAAATGGAAGAAACATACGGGAGACCTAAACACAAATGGAACTCTAAATTTTAAGACCGAACTTTACAGAAACATTTTGTGTGGGTACAAATTAAATTAAGTCCACTCAGGATTTTTTTAACTGGCGAGCCAGTGAAAATACCTCAGTGAATATGAAGGTTCCATGAAAGACGAAGACTTGCTTACCCAGGCGAATTAGCCCTTTAAACGCCGAGTTAAATCCCATCTGCCATCTGCTGGCATTATTAGTAGCTCACCATATTCTCCATGTTAGCAGCGTAAGCGTTAATAGAATGGACTGTCTCATCCATGGTGTTAGATATGTGATTAGCTTACTCACTAAATAGAGGTGCCATAGTGTTTCTGCTTGAAATGGGAATTTAATCACTTTAGTGCGAGAATTACGGGTACTGTCTCAAAACAACAGGTCCGTCCACCAGGAGGTTTCAAAACACATTTTGCTGCTAAATAATGGAAGTGGCTTCATCTTAACCCTACTGCGACACATACTTGTTAAACGCACATTTATTCACCTAAATTATGAGTATATTAATTAAGAGGTTAACGTATAGGTCTACACAACAGATGAAAGCACACAGACAAGATGTGGCCCATATTGGTCTCCCCATGTTCTACGTCCCTACTTTGATATGCGTTTTCCCATTAGGTTTCTAACATTCGCAAAACTGGTTACCTCAGCAATGTGCGTACTGTACCAACACAAGAAAGGGTACGATTCTACTGTGGTTAAACTCTAAAATACAAATATTTGTCGAAATACAAGCAGTGTTATTAAAAGGTTCTAAAGGCAACAAACACGATACACCTCGCGGCATTACAGATTCCCTCCCTTTACTAAAGCAATACGGCCTGACGCGTTACAGGCTTCTCACATTCAATCTCACGTTAAATCGTCTGCCACGGCTAACTTCACACAACTTCCGACTGTTACCATTCAAATCTCCATAATGCAGTTACAAAGTTTCGGCTTGTAATGTGATTTAGCTTTCTCTTTGTATGCATGCTTAAGATTTTCGTTTTTGAAATCACAAGTCTGCTGCATAATACATTTTGATACTTTCCTTTACGACATTCCTTGACATCCAAATTCTCTTAAACGCTGGAAATTTTATTTGAACGAATCCTGTAATCGCGCCCAGTGATATTTCACATCCTACTGTGTTTTTGACACACGTATTTATGTATGTATGTATGTGTGTGTGTATGTGTGTATGTATGAAATGTATGTATGTATGTGTGTATGTATGTATGTATGTATGTGTGTGTGTGTGTATGTATGTATGTGTGTATGTACGTATGTATGTATGTGTGTATGTATGAAATGTATGTATGTGTGTATGTATGTATGTATATATGTATGTATTATGTATGTGTGTGTATATGTCTGTATGTATGTATGTAAGTATGTGTGTATGTATGTATGTAATTATGTGTGTATGTATGGACGTATGTATGTATGTATGGACGTATGTATGTATGTACGTATGTCTATGTGTATATATGTATGTGTGTATGCATGTATGTACGTATGTATGTATGTATATATGTATTATGTATATATGTGTGTATGTGTGTGTGTAAGTATGTATATGTATGTATGTATGTGCGTATATATGTATGTATGTATGTGTATGTACGTATGTATGTATGTTTGTATGTATGCGTGTATGTGTGTATGTATGTACGTATGTGTGTATGTATGTACGTATGTATGTAAGTATGTGTGTATGTATGTGTATGTGCGTATGTATGTGTGTATGTCTATGTATGTATGTATTACGTATGTATGTATGTGCGTGTGTATGTATGTGTATGTGCGTATGTGTATGTCTATGTATGTATGTATTACGTATGTATGTATGTGCGTATGTATGTATGTGTGTATGTATGTATGTGTATTATGTACGTATGTGTTTATGTATGTACGTACGTATGTGTGTATTTATGTACGTACGTATTTATGTATGTATGTTTTACGTATATATGTATGTATGTGTGTGTGTATGTATGTATGCGTATGTATGTACGTATGTATGTATGTATGTTAATTTACTGATGCAATATTTTGAATGAAGTATGAACAACTATCCCATGCATATGTTTCAGTGACAGAAGTGCCATACGTTTAAGGCTGTCCCAAAATATACAGCTATTTGAGAAAATGTAAGAAAATGATATTACTGTTGCAGGTTTCCGTTTTTGTATGTTATCGTATTGTCTCTCTATTCCTTCACGTCCTCGAAATTCCTCTTGCCATTCTTGGCGAAATTAATCTACCATTTTTTAAAAAAATAAATTGCGGTCTGTAACTGAATGTCTTCAATCCACCTCTTCCGCATGCCGACGCTCAATTTTCGACGGTGCATGCCATTTCTTCGCCGCACTGCCCTCACAATAGTGCTATAATAAAAACAGTGAACCCATACACGTGTTATGCACGTTTCAGGCTACGGATTTACAATCTTTCTTCAACGAAAAAGGTCCCTAAAATAATGTTTCATATCCTAGGAAACCGCACTTACGAGCACGTTTACAGGCTAGAAAAAGTTACAGCTGGCAGCGTAATTCAGTTTACTACCAAGTCATTGACACGAAAATTTGTGTTAAGAGCTGCTTCTTGCACAAGTCAGATTACACTGTAAGAAAAAGAAACGGGATTCATTCCCGTCTTTCGATTGATATTTAGAATTTTACAAGGTGCCGCAAAATTTCACAATTTTTAAGTTTTTATTCTACAGAGTGTTAGAAAATTCTCATCGTATAACAGAGATCTTATGGTCGATGGTAAGTTTTGTTATTACGTTTAAGATAACGTCTAATAAATTTCAAATTACAAGGTAACAACCCATTATTTCGGCCCCTTCTGTGTCACCTGAAATAGAGTCACTTATCCAAACTGCTAGAAACCTGAAACACCTAACACACCACGTAAGGGCCTCACTTCTTATCATCAACCCCCACCTTATAACCAAAATTATGTAAGCCAGTTTGATAATGAAAGTAACAGTTCGCATTGAAAAACTTACAAGTTATTTTCCGCGCAGGTAAGAGACGTCGTGTGGATGGCTGACAAATTGTAGCCGTCGGAATGTAGCATGAAACAGTATGCACGCATGCAAAGAAGCATTTACGACTGGTCGGTAATTGAAGAAACAGGAATGCACCACGGTAGTTATTTTTATTCTATTCCGTGCACTCTGTATGACATCAGACATCTTTTAATACCAACTAAAAACTCTACCATCAGCCAATTATATAAAGGTAAACAAAATTTTAATAGTTACCCTCAAACACAAGAATAGTATATTAGTTATTAGTTTATTTACTATGGTGGCTACATGTTTCGGTCATTCGTGATCATCTTCAGGCCAATTCATAGAACTTTAAGTTACAGTCCGTGCATATTTATATGTTATGGGATTCCAAATTACTTACATTAAACCACACATAATTTTTTTAAATATGGACTGATTTTACCTTAAGTTTCTATAAGTTGGCTTGAAGATGGGCAAGAATGACCGCAACATGTAGCCACCATAATAAATAAACTAATAACTAATATACTATTGTTGTGTTTGACGGTAAATATTAACAATTTGTTTACCTTGTAAATTTAAACACAACGGGATGTCCTTTATAAAAACAATTATATAAACATATTTAATGTTAAAAAAGAATGTAACCATAAAGTTTTAGAATTGAGACAATACAGTAATACCATTATATGTTTTTATCCACTGTACACCACCAAGTGTTTCTAAAAAAACGTACAGCTGTGCCTTCATATATATATATATATGAAGGTATAGCTGTATATATATATATATATATATATAAAATGTACGTATGTTCCTGACATATAAGCTACAGAGCTGAACCCATAGGTAGCAATGTCATAGCAGTAGTTGGTTATTCAAACAATTGGCACAGTTTTTCTCTCTGATGATGGTACACAAGCACCCCAACACGTAAGAAACGTATGAAATGTGTGTAGGTAACAGACAACGTGCGTTTAGTTGGTATTAAAAGCGTATCTGGTGACACCACGGTAGGTGCACTGAACGCAGTCATGTTAGTAACTGACCAGAGAAAGTCAAAAGATAAACTGAACAAACATGGAAAGGTCTTAACAATGATCATATACGCAATGGAATTAAGACCTTCACAAAGCGTAATAACAATCGCCAGGCCCTTTTATCCCTTCCTATTCCAGTCTAATTCTAAAGAGCCTAAATTCATGCCTAACACAAAAATAGCGAGCCATATTCAACGTCTGTTTTTTCACTCGAATTTTAAGGACACACGTCATAACACGTATATATATTATACATATATAGCGAACCTAAAATATCTATTTGTCAGGGGCACGTGGTGACGCAGATCGTTGAGGCAATGCGCTACAAGCTGGAAAATCGATTCCTGATGATGTCATTGTCTTAATCCTACCGGCCACATTATGGTCTGGTGTCAATTCAGCCTCTAACAGAAATGAGTACCAGGAATATTTTCTAGGGTTTAAAGGCGGTCGGCACGTATGGCTGACGACCTTCCTTCCTTCATATGCCAACTGGCTGGAAATATGGGAGCCTCAATCTGCTGGAACCTTCAGGGCTTGCATAGGCCTGTAGAGGGATTCCATTATCTGTTTGTTAAAACCTTGGCTCAGGACATGTACAGGTGGAGGGCTCTTGTGAATACGGTAATGAACCTTCGAGTTCCATAAAATTTCGGAAATTTCTTGACTAGCTGAGAACCTGTTAGCTTCTCAAGAGCGAATGCGCTCCATGGAGTTAGTTAGTTAAATCCTTGATAAAAGGTGACAATTAGTTGGTTAGGTCAGCCTGCTATTACCTTTGTAACTGTTAAGTGTCCAACGTAAGGCATTTGGATACGATTTTCCAGCAGATTACTCGGACGAGTCCCGCTAGCAGACTGAAATGCAGTGAGAGGACACAATTACGCCATTATATAGGGTTATGAAACTGTGCGAAATCTCGCATATAGCGAGGAATTATTTCCACTAAGAGGCAGCTGGACGGGCACTGATGTGTCGAGCAGCTGCTGCCATCTGCAATAAGGATTTTGAAATTCTGACTGGGACAATAGTGTATCTTAGCAAAAGCCCAAATTAAAGCCACGATAGAGAAAAGACCGGCCGACACACTGCGGTTATGGGTCTGAGTGCTCTCGAGAGACAGCCTGGCATTCTGTGGGACACTATTACCTCAGCTGCATAACGGACAGCTGTATTACTTCAGAATGGGTGAAGTTATTGTTCGTACATAACAGCGATACTAAAATTCGGAAAACTATTTCTAACATTCGCTCCTTTTTGACACTAGCCACACTGCACAGCCAAGCGTAAGCTTATGACTGAACTGTCACGTTATAGAAAGTGAGATATTTTCAATTAAACGAAAGGAATATATCGTATCAAAAGGGTATCGTTTGGTAAACTTAAATTATTTCTGGGACAAAATATATTAGGTAGGATGATTGATAAGTAGGTCTCCTACCGAGTGGTGTCGCTAGTAATGGGAGGAAACGTTTGCGCATGCGTACGGTAGTCGATACCGTGTAGTATATTCGTGTTTAGTTTCAGTTCAATGTTCGAAGCCCTTAAGCAGTAGTGTTCGTTAGTAAGATGACCGGAACATACAGAGTGTGATGATATATACGTAAGTGAGGAATCAATTATTCTCGGATATGACTTTGCGTCACCAAATAATCTGTTCCCGAAGTGTCGAATAAATAAGATCCTTCTTCTTCAAGGGTCTTTAGTTCGGACAATAGGAGTTACACAAATTTCCCAGTTCGCTGTTTATTACACACGTTACCGTTAGACGCCGTACAGGAGGGGATTCGAAATACGTCACCGAGTAATGCATAAATCTAGTACATATATTTCACTACTTTTAAATTTGATCATCCACATTAACATAAAATATTTCACACTAAGACGTGACCAAAATTTAAAACGTACAAATGAATTTGTCCCTGTCTAGACCACGAAGGCGTATTGGGGGCGTAAAATTGTAACTCATGACCATTCTTAACCCGAGAACTTGATGTGGGTGGGTGATCAACATCACACTATCGCTGCTGGGCACCAGAGCTGGTCTTAACGTTTTGAAAAAGTGAGAAATATTTTCCCTCTGTCGGGATTCGAAACCCGGTCCGTTCAACCTATAGCCTATTCGCTACACCGACTGAGATATGCCACCTTACTGATGAAAATGTATCAAGTTGACACTAATCGGAAAAAGGGATTTAGATGTTGTATCAATTTCTAGTCCAACAGCTACATTATTGTATTATTACTGCTATTTTATTCTATTGTTTACAAAATGCAATAGGCTACTGAAGTAATAATTCTTTATTCATATTCTTCTCAAATTCAGTCTCAGAGTTGCACACCGTCGGTATGTTTTGTAATTCTGACTCACAATATTTCACACATAATATTTGGATACAATACTTACAGCCCACTTCCGTCCCTAATTGTCACACACCTACCACCAATTATTCGGTATATTCCTTCCTCAGATAGAAAGATAAAGACAATATTAGCACTTCAGCTACGTTATTAATTTGCATTCTACAAAAATATTTCGTAAAAAAAAATTTAACCCATAGCAGGATCTATGACCAATCATTCCATAACCTTAAACTAAACGGCTTTGGTGTCGTTCCGCTTCACAAATTCACAAGCTTTACTGTTACAGCTGATTTTAAGAAATTTAAAAGCATGCCGGTAGGGTTTCCTCCAGTCTCAGACTAGGTAGGTTTTCACACTTTTTATAGGTCACGATGGCTCTTAGGGTGAGTAGAGGTATAGCTATACTCTTTCTAGGACCTCGGCACTCTAGATAGGGTGGGGGTCAGCCCCACGCCCCGACCGCCTATACCCCGGGAAAGACCTGGTAGCCATTGTACAGGAGGCTGGGTCGGTCCCAGGGCCGGTCTGGACGGGCGGAAAATCTCGGCCCCACCGGGATTCGATCCCGGACCGTCTAGCCCATAGTCAGTCGCTATATAGACTGAGCTACCCGGCCCACCAGTCTCAGACTATACATACACAATTTCATGAAAATCGGGTAACTTGTTCAAAAGTTTTGGTTGGAAAGCAAACACAAGTAACGTTGTGTCTCGTAAAGTTCCATTTTTCCTTTTTTTAGGAAGAAGCGCAAATTGCTGAAACAAGGATGATTTAACGCCTTCGCTCTTCTGGGACACAAAGGGGCGTAGGTTTGCAGCTGGTCATCGACGTTTCGGGGCGGCCTATCGATTCCATCTACAAAGGTCTTACTTGGATTACTTTACCCTTGACAATGGGAGCAACAAAATGTCCCAAAACGTCAGGAAGCAGCTAGCAACGTAGGCCGCACAACATCCCAGAAGAAAGACTTCCAACTACACAGCGGCGGAAGAATAAAATCTCGCTAGCATGAAACGTATTGATGGTACCTGAAATGTAAATCAAGAGAAAAAAAACCAGGCAGTCCACGGACCGTATAAAATAAAGCGTCCTTATCTCTTCGTGTTCTGTAGATAGGTTAGAGCAAGGATGACGGTTACTGTACAAGGTTTTAAAGAATTAAGAAGATTTCAATCAGAAGACTACAGCAAAACGACATCGAAGAAGTAACTAATTCTCTGTAGCGGAAGGACTAGACGCTACGCGAAGCCCAACTGCGGTAGGGGAAGTACCAATTAAGGCGGAGAAATTAACTGCTAGATCGATTCTGCAAGTGGGATATCAGTACTAGCTTAGTTGAAATTTAAGACTCGAACGGAAGATGGAAACAAATAAGCTCCCCTGCGGCAAACCTTTAGTTTTCCGAGGGATTACGTGGTGTACTCATGGGAATCTGTTTAGTCTATAGCCGTAAGTTAGAAGTTACTACACCGGTGACACGGGGCGTACTAAGCACTAGAAAAAGTAAATAAGAAACCCCATTTAATAAGAGTTCAGTAACAGTCAGATCACAGGGCATAAGGGACGTTTGGTCTACATGCTTTTTATCGCAATTTAGGCCTTTCTTTCATAATTACTAATGTTATCAGTCTGTGGCACTGTGTGTATTAAATTACGTTCAGTCTATATTTTTTCCCCCAGAATGCCATTCTCAATTTTGTACTCCCAAGAAACTTTATAAACTTTCGTAGTTTTTTCTAACGTGTGAGAAAGATCCCGTTTTATTCTTCTTCTACGGGTAAAAGGCAAAGCAGTCCCGTTACAGGCCCGCAAGGGCCCAGAGGGTTCCAGGAAGTTACGTTTCCCAGATTTCGTGACAACGGCACAGGATGGTGGTAAGGTTGTCAACCATACGCACCGGCCGCCTTTAACCCAGGAAATACTCCTGGTACTCATTTCTGTTGGAGGCTGAGTCGACCCCAGTGCCAATGTGCGATCAGAAGGATTTTATGTCAATGAAAAATCCACTAACACGAGCTTGGATCGAACCAGTGACCTTCCGATTTGTAGCACGGCACCTTAACCTTCTTCTACAGGAGTTACTAAAAATATCCTGTATTGACATTTGCAGCTTTAATTTGATACAGGGCATTCTATTGCGTTTTAAAACGATTAAACAAAAAATACCGCCCTCAAACATACCTATATTTACTATGTAACAATATACTATTACCAATAAGCTACATGTTTCGGCCCAAACGTTTCACCAACGGACTCTTTACAAAAACATAAAATACGAGTCAAGATACAAACGTTACATATTCGCCCTTTTCTCTGATATCTCACTTACGGGGCCTTTGCAATATGTCCTATATTTATCATAAGATAAGTATTTTACCACCAGAAGTGTTTTAAAGACTGCGTCAGATTTCACATTTAAAAAATATAAGTAAGATTCAAATCTTCCACTTCCCTTGCATGTTTATATAAATGGCCGAATCATGTACGTAACTGCTAATACTATATTGTTACATATTAAACATAACTGTTTTTGCAAGTTTCTCGTGTGTTCAGACGGACAGTCGTTATTATAGAGCATGCTTTGAAGATCATTTCCTTCTGTTTCCATTCCTTCCTTTGGTAAAGGACAGCTACACATCCTGTGTGTGCTAGCATGTTGCATGTAACTGCAAATTCAGTTCCTAAGGTTAGACAGTGCGTGTGAGAATATTATCTACAGAGGATCGAATAATGAGCTGGAAGATATGTAGAACAAAAAAGCCTTGACCCAACAAATTTTAAATAATCCAGGCGGCTTCCCAAATAAACTTACGAAAACAATAAAAATTCCCAGTAAGGACAATAGATATAAGGGCCAAAATTTTAACCTGAGCCCTTCAGTTTATAAAGTAGAAGTGTTATCAGCTCGACTAGGACGAATGTTTAAATAAATGACGAAATGTGTCGTGTAGTAAGGGGCGTTAGAATTATTATTACTTATAAAGTGGAAAAAGAACATTTACAGCTCTGAAAATTCCCATGCAGTGACTTCTCGTCTCTCCGGTAAAGGTGGGATGGAGGCAGTGTTAAAAGTTGGGAAGTAAATAAGGGAAGGGGATGGGTGACGGACTGTTTGGGTATGCAAAACAGAAAATACACTAGCACTGTGTTGGCTGAGCAGCATTAAGAAGAAATTTTGATAAAGACGAGAGGGCTAGGTTCGTGCAGAAATTTTGAAACTGTTCCTTTGGGACAGCTGAATGAAAAGCATGCAATGAAGCGTGGATCTTGGGTAGCAACTTTGCACCGCATGCTTCTCATGTAGCCCTCCAAAAAAACAAAACAAAAAAATTAAACTTTTCCGGTTAAAAGCAGCCCTCCCAACGTTAACAAAATTTCGTTATATTGCTTAGTTCGTTGATGCTCTTCGTTGAATTCGTATTTGCTCTTTTTTTTGGCCAATCGTAGCTTGTGATGAAAGGAACTTTCGTAATATTACACCTGGGTGTAGTTACAATAACCAATAAGAATTAACAGATTAAAACCAATTTTAAACAGGAATAGAATTTTCAAAAAAAAAAAAACACAAGTTCTTGAAAGATTTCTAACGACAAATGTTTGCCCGTCTGCCTAAGAATTAATAGCTCTTTGGGTGTTCCGTCTTGCGATTCAATTTTCCTTCTTCCTATCCTTAGAGTTTCCTTGCTTCAAGACAGAATTGTGGAAGCAATCACCAGGGTTTTTGGCAGGTTTCGCTGATTGCCCGAATGGAAAGAACCGCGTTTGTTAGGTCAAGCGAGGTTGTCTTGGAAAGTCCATCTTACCCCCACTGTTCCCTCTTTTTTTGTGAACCTTAACACAGAATCAAAATGGTCTCTGATATTTCTACGTGAGACCGTCTTCTAAATCCCCAAGTGCTGATCAACACAAAGATGCCGCGCGTAATGTGCCCTGCAGGAACACGACACACAACCTGACAGCGCGCGACCAGTAGTGGAATGAAAGGCATCCCAAATGAACTACAGCAGCACTTCGGAACAGTTGTTATTAAGCGATTTTAGGATGGTTTAAATAAGTCTAATATAATCCTGTCCTATCTTAAGTTAGAACTATGATGCATATGCATTACATGAGTACGACAACACGGCTACAGCACAGGCTAATAAACGCACGTGTACTTATATTAGAGTTCCTATGAAGGAATGAATAAATGGTCAGGGTTTAGGTGGGGAAATCTGTGGAAAAGAGACCTCTTAGAAGATATAGGCCTAGATGTACAAATAATGTTACTCGTAGAACGAATCTTAAAAAAAATCAGTTGAAAGGTCGTGGAGTGGAATGATCTGGCTGAAGATACGGACAAGCGGCGGGCTCCTTCGTGTACCAAAAAATGCGAGGAATTTCTTGACTGCTGAGGAACTGAGCTGTACAGGACGGACTCCGCTTCATGGAAATAGATTAATTAGTCTAATTCCACGAAGCGGAGTCCATCCTTAATTAATTAATTAACTCTTATTTCGTGTGTCAGAGTGTTCAGTGGTTAAGGTATGAAGAGGGGGGGGGGGGCCCCAACGACGTCTGCCGACAAAGTTCTTCGGACTGTGATCCCACTGACATATTCTTCCTTAATTACATGCACGGAGCAGACATCCTGCTTCACACTTCAGGCCGCGGTCTCGTGATTTGTGACACTCTTTGATGTGATAGGCGGATATCAATGTTTTGGAGAAAGACGCTGCTTCCATCTTCAGGATGAGACAGTGATAGCTTCTATTGGACAAGAAGTTCCAACATTGTATTGAACCCTTACGACTTTATTCCACTCCCACTCTTTAAGACGCATTTTCATCGGTAGGTTAGGCACCCATCTATGGTTAGGTCTCTTAGTTGTCTCTTCATGTATTCAAATTCATATTTTGGAATATCTTTTCCCCCCTGTAAGTGCTACATATCCCGCACACCCCATATTTCTTCGCCCTCACATACGACGAGAACAAAAAATTATGATGCTGCTCATTACCTGTTATTCTATATGCTCCTGTTGCTTCATCTCTGTTATGTACAAATAATTTCCTCAGAATTTTGTTCCGTGTTGCTATCACTCTGTGTTCTGCCCTGTTGCTATGAGAGACCATGTTCCCCACTGGCCCTTTATAGACGGGACAATGTTAGTAAAACAAAAAATGCGACAAAGGAAAAAAGTCATCAACAACAAAGGCAAAGCGAAAAAAACCCTTTTTTAAAATGATATTCTGGGAGATTTGGCAGTTGATCATTCTTTCAGCTAAAGCCACTCTTTCATACTAGCCGAGCATATAGCATGTGACAGCAGGTTCGCTAACTAACTCCAAACGCCAAATAACTGTATGGAGAGGGGCAGATATCTCCTATGCGCGTAGGATAGTGAATTCCATCTTTTGTTGAAACGCCCAGAAACACGTCGAAGAGGACAGTGGTGCTCTTGAACAATAAACTGCCGCATATCACCGAGAAAATGGTACTCAGGTAGCTACACACTGTCAAAAATGCCACTTAACAGAGAAATTAGGGCACCCTCGCTTAACAAATTCAATGAAGTTGCAAAGAAGACAGGCGAAAAAAGCAGGACTGGGGTTGGGAGGGGGGGGGGTGAAAAAGAATATGATTGTACTAGGATCAAGAGGCTGTAAAATAGAAAACAAAACACAGAACAAGTGCTAATAACTTAAAAATAAATGCATGATAGTTAATACAATATTCCAAGAATACTGTAAACCTATGATGAATACACGGGATGTTCACTGCAGAAAAACGTAGCGTTTGCAGACATATGCCAGAAATTACGTCATGCGACTCAGTAAATAAATAAAATAAATAAAAGTAAAGTCCTATATTCTCAACAGCTAGTAAGAAGTGCAGAGAGTAGCATATTTGTTACCTTTCAATTGGAAGCGGAAAACTTTCAACATATAAAAAAAGAAATGCACTCAACACAATACACTAAAATACAAGCCATAAAATAAAATTCATTTGTATCGACTCTTACATGTTTCGGCAGCGGAGTGCTACCCTCTGGGAGTGTAATATAACACATTCCCTTAAGAGGGCAACTCCAGTGATATCACGAATTGTATTTTGTGATTTGTGTTTTACTGTATTGTACTGAGTGAATTTGTTGATAGATTTGTTGAGTGTATGACGATAGAAAAGTTAATAAACACACTTTACTTCTCACATATTCAACACACATATGTTGAATATAGCGTAGCATTTACAATAAACAAGAATATTATTTTTAACACTGTACACAGCCTTGAATTAAAGAAGGAAAAATTAACATTAACGTCATGGGGTTAAGGAAAGAATTGTATTAGTCAGGTAGGTCAGTGAAAAAAAAATGGAGTCAATCACCGGATCAGGTAAAAGACAAAGTATTGCAGTACGCAGAACTTACGGATAAAACTTTTAGAAGCCAACCTAGATTTTAAAAGTACCTACCTGATCGACCTAGCAGTTTTCGCCTCGAAACAAATTATCTGCTCATGTAAATTATCTATAATGTTAACTTGTCTAAATTACCATTCGTCATTTTGGAAGTGGAAACACGACTTACGTTATCAGCGAATGAAAGTAGCGCTAACGTTACTTTCTGCTCGGTAATGAACAACTCGTGAGCCTTTCTTTTATCGGAAGTTTGTTATGAATAATATAACCTAAGGAGATGTGAGAACTTTCATTATTCTTACGTGTGATAGCTTCAAAATGTTCCTGGAATTACTCTATTTCTGAGAGATACAAAAACAATACAGTCATTTAAGTTAAATTTGCTTCAAATTTATGCAAGTATACACTTCTAACAACTAGTGTGAAGGCGTTGGAAATATTTCTGGAAGCCATTTTGTGGAAGCCTTTTCAGTTCTTCCGTCGCATTCTTAAAAATGTCGGTAGCATCACAAAAGCGCCGTCCCTTCATTGCTGATTTCCGTCCAAGGAAAAGGTAAAAATCAGCTGCAGCCATGTCAGGTGGGTATGGAGGATGCTCCAGTGTTGTCACATTGTTCTTTCCTACGAAATCCTTGACCAAAATCAACCGGTGTGCTAAAGCACTGTTGATTCTCCATCTTTCGGGGCGTTTCCTTCTGACCGCATCCCTAAGGCGACGAAGAAGGTCAATGCGCTTTTTTGTATTCACGGTAGTAATTCCTGTAAATTATACCAGCGAGTTCCGGGAACTTCCTGAAGCTACTACGTATTTAAAATATATGGAATGCTAGTAACCACCCACCAGACTACATAGTTTCATAGTCTATAAGCCAGCAAATCTCATAGCTGATATATTGTACCTCCCTCGTGTCCCCCTCCCACTTCTTCTTCTTCTCTTCTCCTCCTCCTCCTCCTCCTTCTTCTTCTTCTTCTTCCTCTTCTTCTTCTTCTTCTTCCTCTTCTTCCTCTTCTTCTTCTTCTTCTTGTTTCACCCTCCGTGAATTGAGCTCACTCCTGTCCTTACCTTCCCACTACAATTTGAGCGGTCTCTTTTGGCGAATTGTCTATTATCTCTCTGATTTATAACGCAGTGAATGTCGCCTTTCATTCTGTTTAAGCAGGCTAAACGCTCTCTTCTGCAATAGTCTCCTCCACTGATGTGACTTAGTCATTACACACCCTTTTGTGAAATGTCGAGCCTAGCGAGACTGCGTTACGTCATAAAGACTGACATCTCAAAGCTTCCTCTACGGCAGCAGGGACACCGCTTCCGCCAGCACTTCTACCACCGCTACAATTGTGAAAAGAATCCTTAACCCCGGGGACAAAGGATCCTTACTACACAAATCTAACCCCTGTGTCTAGAAGCCTTTATCCTCAGCCATGTGTAGATTCGCTAAGTGCAGGGACGGGGGCACTGTTATTGGAATGTGACGTACTCATCGCCCACAAGGGTCTTGGACATGGATTATTCGCCTTCAATTGAAAAACTCGAGTAACTGCGAATAAATATTCGGGGACAGCCGACAAAGAAATTACCCATCAGCATGGCATTAAAAATTCCAAGGGTAACATACTGAACAATTTATTTGTAACCGCCTTGATCAGGGGCGTCCAATGTACTTTTAGTAGTGGGCCTCATGACCAGGTATCTACTTATATGTTTTTTCGTGCCCATGAACTTCTTACTGATGACAGTAGTAAGGCGCGATCGCGCAACGTAGAAAAGCATTATCACTTAGTATGAACATGTGTCTGTGTCCTCAGTTATCCAGCATGCAAAGCCCATGCAATGTTCTATATTTTCATCTCTGGGCTAGCTGGCTGTACCATATTTTTGCACATCCCACAACGGCATGATTTCCTTAAAAACAGGCATTCAACATTAAATGTGTGATTCTGATTATCTCCACAACTTCTGTCTGAAAAACTTCTCATACTAAGAAGAATCGGCGCGATATTGCTGTTAATGTGCACAGGTACTCACATAAAGTACCCGTTTTTTTTTCGTCGTATTCTAATAAAACTTGAATTTCACGACACATTTTTTAAATATAATCAAATACCAAAATTCATGAAAATCCGTCCAGTGGGAGCCGAGGTTTTCCATGGTGGCGGACAGACGAAGAAACGGGCATACGGATGGACAGACAGACAGACCGACATGACGAAGCAAATAATCGCTTTTCATAATTTTTGCGAAACCGCCTAAAAAGCAATTTTTAGCAGCAACGTAAATGAGGTTAGGAACATAGTTTAATCAACCATATTGTGTAAAACCTGCACAGTAATAGGCCTCGTGCCGGTCTTTCTGAACAATTTTGATCAAGTCCATGAGAATAATATCATTTAACATAATGAGATATTCGCTAATGACCTGCCAGGCCATGTATGCTAGCTAATGAGTGTACAAAATTTTTGCTAACAATCTCATACTGGCCGCATCCCGGGGTCAAGCAGGCTGCATGTTCGATAACCTGGACCCAGATTATTCATTTCAAAAATTATGAAGGGGGGGGGGGGAAGTCTTCTGTTGTTTTGCACAGGTATAGAACGTACATTACCTCTAGGGATGGACATCATTTACAAATACTTAAAAACATACGGCTAAAGAAGATATACGGACTTTCGAAGAAATGAATCATTTATTGCATTGGCACATAAATAAAGACTGAAGATTCTTTCTGAAAAATTCGTTCTATATTTCACAAAAGTGTAGTAAAAGTGGCATCGATGGACTGGGAGGGGGGAAAGGATGACGGAAACAAATAATCATAAAAAATTTTTGTATACAACCCTCTACAGAAATCTATATTTGCAAGACTCGAGAAGGAGGCGGGAAATTATATGGTTAACCCCCATATGGGGACAACTGTAAGGATCATAGTCACATATAAGTGTCTGAAAAGCGTGTCGAATTTTAGCGGTGTTTAACTTCCCATTTGCTACCGTATTAGTAGTTGGTTACTTAATTACAGGGTTAACCTACGTAATTGCAGAGTTGACCTCATATAGAGAAACGTTGTTTCCTGTGCACTACTTCTCTTAATTCAAACTTTTAAGTAATTTTGAAACATCTGTAAGCGCAAAGAACTCAGTCTCTGTAATTCTCTTCCTGTTTCGAAGTTACAGTAAGTTTCGGACTACACTTTGGCATACACAACTGACTTTCACTGGCCCTTCTCCAGTTATTTTATCCATCCTCTTCAACTCTATTCGTAACAACAATAATTTCTCTCCTCAAACGCCTTCTTCACCTACACTGCAGAATCATAAAGTGTGAAAGATGCTTTTATTTATAAGCGAGGCATACAAATATCAGTTATTTTAAAATAAAGCATTACGGTCATGAGGTTCGTCATCTCCGCTGTTTTCTATGAAATATCTAATGTAGAGTGTGTGTACTTGTCTAACACAACTATATTTATTGGTAGAATATAAAGTATTTTCTACATAAGGTACAACTACATGTTATGCTCATGTATGTATTGTATAACTGCTTAATAAGTATTTCATGTACAACCTGAAGATGCCCATTACCAAGCGCCTAAACATGTAGTTGTATCTTATGTAGAAAATACTTTATATTCTACCAATAAATATAGTTGTGTTAGACGAGTACACACTAGGAAAAAGTATGTAGTCAAACACAACGTAAACACTGAGGTGTATTTAATGACTGTGGTGGAAACAACCTGATGATGGCCAATACAGGCCGAAACATGTAGTTGTTTCCACCACAGTCATCAAATACACCTCAGTGATTACGTTGTGTTTGACTACATACCTTTTCCTAGTTTCACACACACAACGGGAATGACACACTTCCTAGATACGAGTACACACACTCCACATTAGTTAAAGTATTACGGGTCGAAATTTATATGCCAAAATTTTTGCATACATTTCTTTTACACTCATTGCGAAGTGAATCATCCTTTATTAAAAAAATATTCCTTAGCTATTTGTCTATCTCTAGAAAATAAATCGGGCGCTGCCGTTCCAATAGGTGGAATATGAACAGGTGCCGGGGACATGCACCGAGTTTAGAGACAATAGCTGGGGAGCTAGTCTCTTGCCGGGAGGGTGGGTGGTGGATTTTAGAATTCACTCTTCGATAACAACACAGAAAGAGTGCAAAATTGATGCCTTTCCACAACGTGTAACCCGCGAAGTTAAAAAGAGAGCTTGGAATTTTGGTGTACTGGGAAGTTCCCACTGGGTAAAATTAGAACGAACAGCTACAGCATAGATCCAACAGCATTACTTGGACACCCTAAGCTGAAATAGTTCCACGCCCTCTCTTTTTACCTCGCAGGATAACAAAACGCTTCCGTCATGATTTTTAGGGTGCTGTCAGGACAATCCTTTATGGTATTCTAATGGACCTAGGTGGCGCTCTGCCTTTGAAATAAATGTGAGAATCATACAATAATGGACTTCCATTTGAAATCATATTCAGCTAATTTGTTTGGAAGTAAAAAGTACTTGCGTATGGCTCTGGCTTATGAAAATTTATGAGACCTAATTTGTAAGCCTTATGCGTGGGAGTGAAACGAATGATGAGACAAAGGATGTGAGAATAATCTACAAGAGATTATTAACTCGTGTACGACAGTAAGTAGAGAGAATCCGGAGAATATTAGTGAAATAGTAAGGACAAGATCAAATAAGAGGGAAAGAAGAAAAGAGGAAAGAAAATGCGGAAGAACAACATCCGTAATGACTTTGTCACAGCTGTGAAATTAAAGAGTAAGTAACTAAGACAGGTCCGCCCATCCCGTAGGGATTTGTTGCCCGTGACACAATGTGATGTTGCCTATGGAGACACGATGTGAGAAAACGTCCTTCAAAACTTTCTCTGACAAAACCGAGATAGAAATCATTAAAAAATTTTGAAAAATTACGAGCATTTTATTTATGGAGACACGCGTTATATTACTAATTTTGTTAAACGCTGCTAAAACTAGCGAAACCCTACCTTTCGTTGCAAAATCCTCTTTTTTAACAAAACTTTTTCGTATTGTTATCAATATATTTTTATCATATATGATGTACATACAAATACACAGGTAAGATTATACATATAATTGCATGTATAGTTACACATTCTTTATTCTGAGTATTTAATTTCACGTTGGCTACATGCAGACAGAATTTTGCCTAAGTTTCCCACCCTACGTAAAAGGTTGAACCGGCCTATACTAGGGGTTTCCCCTTCCTCGGCTTCAAAGCTTATGCTAAATGTTAAAATACTGGAAATTACGTGATCGTGTAAGTAACATACACTTGATGCAAGCAAGGATCAACCAACGTAACTGCACAGTAGGTTAGCTTGCACCTTTTCAAGTTCTTCGCTTTTTCCACTGTCTCATGATTATAAAAGTGATATCTTATAGATTACTGAGCAAAATTTCTGTGTTATAAGAATGTAGTACGGTAGCTTTACTTTGTGCAGTCAAATCCGTAATTTCGTTTAAGGTTAGCATGAATTCAAATGGGACTTCACTTGATCGTCATTCTGTAAGCCTTCCAAACGCCGTAACATAAATACGTTAGCATGTAGGATTCCTGGATTCAAATTCTATGTTGTCTTCCAGCTTGGTAGTTGAAATGCGACGTCTTTACCACAACATGAACAAAAACAACTAACATCATTGTCTAAAATGTAATCGCAATTATACAGCTCATCCAGTTCTACACCAATTCGAATGTACAAACATTTTCAACCTTCGAACACTACGTCAGATTAAGACTCCTTCCGTCTGTCCTGTTAAGCCAGTTGGTGTGTACTGGCTGTCGACGTTGAGCCCATTTGAGGGCTCAGGACAATATTCTAGTCTATTAGTAAATTAACTATAGTTTCTTCGGCATGCACCCCATCTAAAGAACCGATAATATTAACGTAAATTATATTTAAAGAGCCAGTTCGTACCGCGTAGTAAACACCCTACGTTTGTGTTATAAAAAACCAACCAGTTAACGTTGTATGGCGAAATAATCGCTGTTATTTCTGATATCCATAAGGAACACAAAAACGCATTATGTGGGCATAATGTAGAAATTTTGAAGCCTAAATCTGGTGGCTCAAAGGGATTTTAACGGGTACACAACAATCCGTCAATACAACAAGACACTCCACCTGTTATACGCTTTCAGAGCGTGAACTTTAGTGACATCCTTTGCTGGAAATGTACATTCGTAATATTAATTCACGATTGGAGCAATAAACACTTTCTGTCACATAAAATGGGAGTAACTCAACTATGTAATTAAATGTTTCTGCAAACTCTCATTGTAAACAATTTGCGTCCGAATGAGTAAAACGCATATTCATATTTCGTCATTGAAATACAACAAAAGGAGTTTGTTCTCTAACTTCCCGCTGCTTGTTAAATTCCACCATACGTCCGCAAAATTAATGTTAATTCCATGCTTTCCGACTTCCACAACATAAACACAACCGCTAGACGGAAGCTGGGAAGTAAAGTCATCTGCTACAAACTTTCCAGTTCTGTTATCTCTTGGACGAGTTGCGATTTGACTAACTACGTTGCATGGAGTCTGCAAGATGCGTGTGGTAACAAACCTACTTACACTGTATGATGTCACGTATAATCATTTCCCTTTAATTCCCTGTCTCCTTCCATATTGAAGAACGTATCTTCTTTAATGCTGATTACGTCAACCTTAAACGTGATCTGATTAACAGAGTAAATACAATAATGATTATACATTTAATATAGCAACAAAATGCATATATACAATAAAATACATGTATTGTTAGCAAACACTCTCCTACATTTTTTTATGTTTTGCTGACCGTGCATCTCAGTATATTTATCTTAGTAATTAACCAACTTGATGCTCAAAATTTTTGTTTTACAATAAGTTTATTTCATGCCTCTTGATGTTTCGACCACCATGTGCTCATCATCAGGAGGTCAAAATTTTATTATACAGCATCTGGTATCGTCACACTGAAACAAGTGAGTGGTCTAAAATATCTAAAATACAATTCTATAAATATGAGCAAATGGTAGTAAAACTTTACTACCATTTGCTCGTATTTATAGAATGTATTTTAGTAAATTTTAGACCACTCACTTGTTTCAGTGTGATGATACCAGAGGCTGTGTAATACAATTTTGACCTCCTGATGATGAGCACATAGTGCCCGAAACATGTAGAGGCATGAAATAAACTTATTGTAAAACAAAAATTTTGAGCATCAAGTTGGTTAATTACTGAGATAAATAACTCTCCTACATGTTTCGGCGCTTATTGTGCCATCTTCAGGGAGAACTTTATCGTGTGCTCAAAACTGTTATTACATTGTAAGAGTAGTTTTGAGAATACGAAACAGTTGTACCTGAAGATGGCGCAATAAGCGCCGAAACATGTAGGAGAGTGTTGATAATAATACAGGTATTTTATTGTGTATATGCACTTTGTTTTTATATTAAAGATATAATTACTATACGAAAAATGCACGGCATGGAAAGCTTTAAGAGTGAACACAAGTTAATGCCTTATTTCTTTTCGTAACGCATTATTTAACACCTGCAACGCCTACAAAATCCTCTTTCTAGTTTTCTCAGTGGCCATTCCGTTTCCACGTGGAGGAAAATCTGAGTGTATTTTTCTTGTTCAGTTACTACGTGAGGGATTTACTGCAGTATCCATCCCTTACATTAATCTTAAATACCATACTATTTATCACTTATTATTCTTAGTTCTCATCTCTCGTCTTTCGTTTTATTTTCCGCGTCCAGAATGTCACTATTTACCCTATCTACCCTGCATATAAAATACTGTTGTCCTACCAATCTCGGTTATATCTGCCTCATCTGGTTCATATACAAAAAGCGCACAGACTGAGCTCTGCCATATTGTTACATGTCACTTTAGGTAGTGAAATCCCACAGCATGAATTCTCACTCACAGTCCATCATACATTCAGTATATTATTTTATGTTTTGTTGACCGTGCATCCCGGTATGATCCTTATAAATAACCAACTTGACGCACAATTTTTCATGTATGTTTATTTCTATTCTTTACATGTTTCGGGCATCCATGTGCCCATTGTATCAATGCGACATCTAGTAATGTCACTCTGTGTAGATGACCGTCTGGTATGCAGGTTAACCTGCATACCAGACATACATGAAAAATTGTGCGTCAAGTTGGTTATTTGCAGGGATCATTCAGTATATTACTTGGAACTAAGGCTACATATATGTATATATTATATATAATTTCATAAAATTCATAATATTGTGTCTTTGAAAAAATCAAAACAATATCACATTATCAGCCCAACACAACTACATTTTCTTAGAAAAACGCTGTATGTCTCCGATTAAATAATCTATCATCAAGATGAATACATACTTAAATTTCAGGTAATAATCAACTTACAATACCACATTATAATTTGTTTCCCTCTTTTTGTAGGATCCCACACCGCAATATTAGTATTACGATAAAATGGCAATAGTTGTGTTTAACTGACAATATGACGTTGTTTTGATATGAGCAATGCAATTCTTAACGGCACGTTAAAAAAGATCTAAAAATAATGTTGCGCTACTCCCAATTGCATAATGCTCAGAACGTAAGGAGTGAGTAGTTCGGTTAGCCTACAAATTCAAGCCCCCGCTAAGGAATCCGCAGGGCTATTGCCCTTTTCAAAAGATCCCACCACTTGGACTATATATAAAGGGTAACATGAATCATATAAACAAACTGACACCACATTCTTTACAGTTTAATTAACTCCATGCAGCAAAATTCTATTTTAGGAGCTAAAATATTCTCTTGAATTGGACTATCAATTGTGTTGTGCAAAGACGGTTTAATTCAATAAAATTTGTAAAATATTCTCCCTTTTATCTGTTCTACGGTTGTACATAATGTTACCTTGTACGATAGTTGGTCAGGAAATACACCACATACACTGCCGGGTTCTTTATTTTAATGCCAAATAACAGCAGTTCACAATTAACTGTACTTTTTCACATATTCCTCGCCAAAACTTGATAATCTTTTCTACTGCCTGTTTACAGAAACCTGAGCTTGCTATAAGCCGTTTTGCTACTACTGTATCCTTCTGGGATCATCCTTAAATCTGTGACCGCTAAGATTTTTACTTGGGCAGAGCCCATGATACAAACACAGTCAGTTTATTATCTTTCCTTACGAAATTATAGACGATGTGAAGTTATTTTATGACGGACGCTCATAATTTCCTTAGCAAAGGCAAGCAAAAATAAATTTCACCCTACAACAATCTATGAAGGCACAGACGGGGACAGAGATAAAACTCTACCCTTTCTTCAAAATCGGCGCTAAAAGGGTAATGGGTGAACAACGCCAAACCTCGGTCTTTTTACCACTATAAAGAACCCCGATACCCATTTTACAGGAGGCTGGGTGGGTCTTGACGTCGGTCTGGGCGGGTGCGAAAAATGTCTTACGCAGAGGGGTTCGAAACCCGTAACGTTCAGCCTGTAGAGAGTTGCTATACCGACTGAGCTATGCCGGCTTAATAAAGACACGGGACAAGTTTGCGTTTACACTTTGTAGTATCTCTAGTACGTACACACACACACACATATATATATATATATATATATATATATATATATATATATATATATAAGG
>Ga0136643_10002317_pt1 | contig 24549 bp, 5 predicted proteins | sample TergutLab28metaG_FD_96883 | JGI IMG/M metagenome (GOLD analysis project Ga0136643, IMG submission 96883) | Labiotermes labralis P1 segment gut microbial communities from Petit-Saut dam, French Guiana - Lab288 P1 (version 3) (version 3) | ecosystem: Host-associated > Arthropoda: Insects >... | reverse complement strand
AGTCATGTATACAAGTGTGTGTTAGTGTTCGGAACTGTTGTCACAGTACCCAGAGCACACAGACATTCATACAGGTGTGTGTTAGTGTTCAGAACTGTTGTCACACTGACTAGGGCACACAGTCATTTGTACAAGTGTGTGTTAGTGTTCAGAACTGCTGTCACAGTACCCAGAGCACACAGACATTCATACAAGTGTGTGCTAGTGTTCAGAACTGCCGTCACAGTACCCAGTGCACGCAGTCATTTGTTCTAGCCTATGTTAGTGTTCGGAACTGTTGTCACAGTACCCAGAGCACACAGACATTCATACAAGTGTGTGTTAGTGTTCAGAACTTCTCTCAGACTACCCAGAGCACGCAGTCATTTGTTCTAGCCTATGTTAGTGTTTGGAACTGCTGTCACAGTAACCAGGGCACAGTACTGATCAGTGCCATTTACATGTATTGTAAATGAGCATGTCTTAATATATTTGATTTGGTCAGTTTGGTTTGGTTTTGCTACATGCACTCTGTGAGACACGTGAGGTGACTTTGCCACACCAGAACAGTTGCTGCTGTGTACTGACTGCCCAAGTGTATTCAAAACAGGCCTGAAATCTTGTCCACCCATTATACTCTGTCTGTACATGAAATATCACTGACTTCTTAGCAGGGTGTTCGTGATCCTATATCTGGGATACCAGGCCGTGTTTGTATCACTGGCATTGAGACAGCTGGTGTCGCTGGCAGGGCGAGTCTCTGGCTGGTCTGTGTGTGTCTGGCATTTTAAATTAGGTTGTCTAGATGACCCACCGTTACTGTGTTATGGCTAAATGACAAATGGACTGGGGCAAGAAGGTGTGGGTGTTGTAGGACATTGGTGCAATCATCTGGTTAGTGTCTTTGTTTCTGCACAGCTTGATTGTGTTATGCCTCCCATCGGTGCTCTTTGGGTGTGAAACGCATTGTGATTCTGTTACTGCTACTACTTTGATACTACTACTACTACTGGTGCTGTTACTACTACTAGTAGTACCACCAACTCCTGTAGTAGTAGTGGTAATAGTATTATCAGTAGTATTTCTGCTACTGCTACTACTACTACTACTACTACTACTACTACTACCACCACCACCACCACCACCACCACCACTGCTACTACTACTACTACTACTACTACTACTACTACTACTACTACTGGTGCTGTTACTACTACTAGTAGTAGTAGTACCACCTTCTGTAGTAGTAGCAGTAGTAGTATTATGAATAATATTTCTGCTGCTGCTGCTGCTACTACTACTACTACGACTATTCCTGCTGGTGCTGTCACTACTACTAGTAGTACCACCACCTCCTGTAGTAGTAGTAGTATTATCAGTAGTATTTCTGCTACTACTACTATTACTACTACTGCTGGTGCTGTTATTACTACTACTGCTAGTAGTAGTACCAGCACCTTCTGTAGTAGTAGTAGTAGTAGTAATAGTATTATTATCAGTAGTATTTCTGCTACTACTACTACTACTACTGCTCCTGCTGGTGCTGTTACTACTACTAGTAGTACCACCACGTATAGTAGTAGCAGTAGTAGTAGTATCAATAGTATTTCTGCTACTGCTGGTACTATGGTACTACTACTACTACTCCTCCTCCTGCTCCTACTACTGCCACTGGTACTAGTACCACAACCTCCACTAGTAGCAGTGTTGTCAGTAGTAATTCTGATGCTGCTACTTACATAAGAGCTGGTACAGCACTCCTTCAGTTTGATATGCCACATGACATCAGGGCAGTTCTTGTTGAGCTGTAGTGAGCTGCATCGCTAAGTTTTCTGTCTTCAGCTGCCAGTACAGGGACACCCTCACTGCAGCGGGCTTGTGTTTGCTCTGATATAAAGTTGTTTAGTATTTATGTTTGTTGTGCCTTGAATATAGAGCAAGTAACGTGTGTAGAAGTGCTGCAAGTGGGTTACATAACTCATCTCCATTGAAGGGGCACAGGATCCTTGAGGTAACGTTGTTTCAGAAGACCCGTTGGCGTTCCTGCGTTCTCAGCCACAGTTCCAGCAGATGCGACAGGTGATTCAACAAAACCCACAGCTTTTGAATGCCGTTCTACAGCAGATTGGACAGACCAACCCTGCCCTTCTTCAGCTCATATCACAGAACCAGGAGGCATTCGTACGCATGCTGAACGAACCCGCCGCACCAGGTAGCTGAATACAACCGATACGTAATTGTAAGGCCTGTAATGTGTTTGGCTGCTTTGCAGGAAATTTGTAATTGTAAAAATATTGTAAAAAGAAGTGTTAAGATAAGCTGTTACTGTGTATCGTTGTGTGAAGTAGTGGTGTAGACAGTGTACTGCATGTTGACATGGGAGGTGCGGCAGTCTGGTAAAGTCTCGTCTTGCAATAGGCAGTGTGTCAATATCTCTCATTCACTCCCTCCCCCATTCCCTATACGTATGTAGTGAAGAAGGGATCACCTTGTTGTAGGAGCCTGATTAATTTTCTGGAGTATTGACATTGAGGATTCAGTGTTCTGTGTTGCTGTGCTGAGTGGCAGGAGCTGTTGATGTCCGGAATTTTGAAGGGATGTACCAGGTTTACCGTTGGGAGAGCGTGGTGGTTCAGAGTACCATGTGAGCATATGCTCTGTGCTGTGTATGTGTTATGTGCGTGTGCGTGTAGCAATCTGACACATTAATTCATTTGTAGTTTTTGCATCTTGTCACCCTTTGAAGTTGCAAGAAGTACATTCCTTTAAAATCTTGGGTATCAGTAACCCATTTTCCCAGTGTGACAGCCCAGAATACATGTATCATCAGATCTGAATGCCATTGGTTTTCAGATTTAATGAAGCTCAGCGGTTGTGCCGATAAATGTATAAACACACATCTGTGTTGCAAGCTGATATGAAATAAGTTTCAAGCATTCCATATAAGAACCAGTTGTGTTAAGTAAACTGATCACATGTACTGATGTTTGTTACAGCCGAGATTTGCTTGTGTTGGTATCTGACCACAGGATGTGATTTTACTCATTGTCCCATAAAAATTACATGCATTGTTTGTTTTAAGAACAATTGTAAACCTGTTTTTTTTTGTAATGCTTAAGCACAGTACAGTCATGTTTCGCTTAACGACGGTGATACATTCTGAGAAATGTGTCGTTAGGCGATTTCGTCATTGTGCGAACATCATAGAGTGTACTTACACAAACCTAGATAGTATAGCCTACTGCACACCTAGTCTGTATGGTATAGCCTATTGCTTCTAGGCCACAAACCTGTACAGCATGTTACTGTACTGAATACTGTAGGCAATTGTAACACAATGGTGAGTATTATAATATTATAATATTATGGGCCAACTGTCATAAATGCGGTCCATCGTCGAACAACATTGTTATGCAGCGCATGACTGTACACAGATGTTAAAATTTTACTTCTGTCATCATCATCAATGTCATCATCATCATCATCATCATGGCTGCTGTAGCAGTAGCGTAGAGTCAAAATTAAACAGCAAATAACAGTGCTTAGAAATTTTAATGCGCGTTACAGCCAGGACTAGTTAAACGTAGTTTTATACGATCGAAGACTTTGTGACTAGCTGAATGCAGTGTCACATTGTCTGAATATTTGTGTCCCATAAATATTTATTCCAAAGCATATTTTTGTAATCCTGCAGGTTTGTCTGGTGGCCAGGATTATGTGAGTTAATACGGTATAAGCTTGTGGCGTGTGTGAACTCATACTCTTTCCCAAAACATGGTCCATTACAACGTGCTTTTTCTACCGTCTTCATTGGAACTGATACGTGGATGGTGAAAGTCTAATTAGTGAGTTTTTCGTTGTTGTGCAGGAGGTGGTGGAACCCCTGCCAGTGCTGTTTCAACCGGACACGCGGGGTCTCTAGAGGAAGGAACAGGGGCTGGTGGTGGAGGAAGCATGTTTGCGTCCGGCATCATCCAGGTAACTCCCCAGGACAAGGAGGCCATTGAAAGGGTAAGTTTGTCACGGACCAGTACTGATCTGAGGTAAACAGGCTGGTTGGCTACAGGGTAGATGGCATATAACTTCTTACCGACACTTGCACATGGAAAGATATTTCATTACCAAGCAGTTTCCCAGTGTTCGAGTTCTAGTCTCCACATGTGTACAGTTCATGGTGTTTCCACAGGTGGTGTGACAGTGAGACAGAAAATAATATATATAAATAGTTTTTTACAAGACAGCCTTATAGTGTCTAGTGTGGTCAGGGTGGTCGCTGTTCTGTCTGCAGTGCCTCCCCCCACACTCATACCTTATTGAAGCCTGCTGTCATTACAGCATTCCCGATCCTGTCATCGATTTCCGCTGTGGGGTGTAGGATGAATTATGAACTTACAGTTGTGTAGGAATAACACTTAGCATTGGGGTACCACTGTGGAGTAAAGGAACATTCATTGTGTATTGACATCTGTACACTGTCTGCTAATTTCTGGCTACACTCTATGTCCATATTTTAATGCAAACCGGTCATAAAACGCTGTTGGTGAATGCCCTTAGCAAACGCACTGTTTATATATGTATATTACCATCTAAAACACAACATATGTACTTCAACACAGTGATTAAATATCAATTACATTAATGCGCTGATGTAATTGATATTTCGATCACTTTGTTGATGTGCATATGTTGTGTTTTAGACGGTAATATACATACGTTTGCTACTACACAATGGGATGGCCCCTATCAAATTTGTAGCTAGTCAAGCTTGTTCCATCTATCAATACAAAAATATAAGAGCTAAGCCCTGATGTAATGGATATTTCATCACTGTGTTCATGTACATATGTTGTGTTTTAGATGGTAATGTACATATGTTTGCTACTGCACATCGGGATGGCCCCTATCAAAAAAAAATGGACTGTTGTTGGTGTTGTACAGCTTCTCCTGTGGCAGTGAGTTGTTGCATTATTGCTGATGATTGGTTACGCACTGCATCTGCAGTGTTCCTCCAGCAGTAGTCAGTGAAAATATGACCTTTGCTGCATTACCTTCAGATAAGCTAAATACTGCCATGAGCTAAGCAAGGTTTTCAGGTTTTCCTGTCAGTTACTGCTATGAGCTAAGCAAGGTTTTCAGGTTTTCCTGTCAGTTACTGCTATGAGCTAAGCAGGGTTTTTAGGTTTTCCTGTCAGTTACTGCTATGAGCTAAGCAAGGTGTTTAGAATTTCCTGTCAGTTACTGCCATGAGCTAGGCAAGGTGTTCAGGTTTCCCTGTCTGTTACTACCATGAGCTAAGTGGGGTGTTGAGGTTTTCCTGTCAGTTGCTACCATGAGCTAAGCAGGGTTTTCAGGTTTTCCTGTCAGTTACTGCCTTGAGCTAAGCAAGGTGTTCAGAATTTCCTGTCAGTTACTGCCATGAGCTAGGCAAGGTGTTCAGAATTTCCTGTCAGTTACTGCCATGAGCTAGGCAAGGTGTTCAGCTTCTGCCTTCAGGTTTGATAATGACTGTTGCCTATTTGCAAGCAACCTTCAATTGAGTTTGGACTGTCGGCTTTTTTCTTGGGGCTTAAAGTGGCTGGGATGAGATACCGACCAGTCATCCACATCTAGTGTGATGGTGAAGAATGATGGAACTTTGCCTCCGCTTCCCCAGGTGCCTTCATGGCATGCACAGGGACAGCTTTATGTTTTGCTTGTAACGTTTGCTGCACACTTCGCTCTCACCTGCACACTGTCTTCAGCAGCCCAGCATACACCTGCTAGCTGCTGGCTGCTATATCCATTGCGCTGTAAACTTGTGGTCTTATTGTGGGTGGGAAGATGATTTTAAAGCAGTGTGTGAATGTGTGGGTTGTATTTATGTGACCCATTGTGGGAACTGGTGGCAGTTGTTTGGAACATTGGGGTTAAGTTCTTTGGAAATCTCAACATTGGTTGAGACAACATATAGTGAAGCATAATGTCCCATAAGTTTTAGTTTAATTAACCAACGTTCTGGCTGTTCAGGACCCCAACCAGCCGATGGCCAGAACGGCGATAAACCATGGCTGGCAATGTCCGTCATATCTTTGCTCACTAAAATGTGTCGGTGTTGAATCAAAACATTGGGGACAATGTGCAGCAAGTCCAGCCTGTACACAGAAGTTGGGGATTTCCCTGAACAGGTGTGTGACTGTCATTGTGTCAGGAAAGGTTCTGCTTGCTGTTTGTTACGTATCCTGATGGTATACAAAATGTTTGTATTGAAAGTGCCCTTCATTCTGTATCATTTTGCTAGATGTCTTGTTCATATGACCTCATTTTTTGCTGAATGTGTACTGAAGTGTCCACAAACTCACCATTCCTTCCCATTATTAACCCTTTGATGCCGGAATTAAATCTTTGCCACCAGAATTAAATCCCCACAATGGCCGTTCAGCTATTTAAAGGGCTCACTGCGCGACATATATATATATATATATATATGTCATTCGGTGGCTAAGGTTTAAAACATGTGCACACTTCTAGTGGCCTGGGATTTGGCTCGTATGGTCAGTTGCACCACGTGTGGTTCCTGAGGGACTCGGCCATATCATCCTGTTCAGTCACCAGTGAGATGAACATTGTCTCCCACAAAACAGCATGATTTTTTAGTAACAGTTTGTCATTCCTGGCCACTTGGTATGGACCCGCACCTGGTATTGTGACGAGGCCAGCCATCATCCATCCGTCCAACCCTCCTGTTCATTAATCCTATACAGTTTTAGTGGCCCTCCATTGTGACCGTCTCAGCAGTGACAAGTCCAGTGGAGGAGAATCTGTTTAACTGCTGGATTGCCTTTGTCTTCCCCACATGACTGTCATTCTCCATTGCAGTTTGTCACCTGCCCATGAACATGCCCAGCCTCTCATGGGCATCAGTACTCTGCCATTCGTGGAAATGTTGGACGTTTAGGCCTGACCATAGTCAGTCACCTGACATGTAGACCCCAGATGGCATTGTCAGTCTGCTACTGCTCCCTGTGTGTCACGTGAAACTCCACTGTCAATAGAAAAAACAGTAATGCACCAGTGTCAGTGGTGCTTGTTTGCTTGTGCCATTTCTGCTATCTTATCTGGCAGATCTGGGATAGCTCAGTCAGTACAGTGACTTAACTAAAGATCTGGATAATCTGGGGTTTGATATTGGCAGGAGCAAAGAATTTTTCTGCTTTCCAAAAATGTTCAGATCAACTCTAGTGTCCACTTGGCACTTGAGGGGGGGAGGGGGGGTGTGGAGGTGTTCTTGTGCGGGTGTACAGTGTCTGGTGCATAGGGCTGACATGGCGTCTCCTGCTGCCAAGGTGAAGCATGAGTGGTGCTGCCTGCTGCCCATGAAGGTGCTCGTGGCATCAGCAGTGACAGCTCGACCTTTTGTGCGTGTTTGTAACCTAGTGCATAATTGTGGTATTCAACTTGCTATGGGTGCCTTCAGAGCAGGAACTGTAGACAGTCTGTCCGAGTTACTGGCACATCTCACATCTTACTATCTGGCTGTGCTACAAAGCTAATGTAAATTCTACAGAGCAGTTTGTCTTTCCCAGTTCAGAGTATTCATTTGCACAGCAGTGCTGTGGCATATTCCTTCTCTATGTCCTTCCACACATTTCCACCACATCTGTCCAGAGTTTAGGGCAGTGCATTGCAACCTTTCTTCTCACATACCCCTGTCAGAAGCACTAAATGTACACATACCACTGTCACAAACAGAACATGTATGCATACCACTTGTTATTGACAATGTCAGTGAAAGACAGTGTCTGTGTACAGGATCCTGATCTTCCGGGCTTGGCGTGATGAAGTCTTCAGACCTGCCAAGCAGTCAAGCAATGATGCTGTTGTTGGAAGGGCAGTTCTATTGTTTTTATGAGCCATTGACACTTCTCCATCCTGTATAACTTTTATGTCCTGTTGGACTTTGTTATTAAGTGAGACCCACATAAATTGAACTGAGGGACCCAGCTGTGTGACTGGACTGGTAGGAAGGTTTCAGTAGTGTCAGTGTTGCTGATGTGCCTGCACACCCGCACTGCTGCTGCTGCTGCTGCTGCTAGTTTCACTACTACTACTACCACTACCACTTGTGGGCTGGGATAGTGCAGTCAGTATAGTGACTTGCTACAGGCTAGACAGTCTTTGGTTTGAATCCCTGTGGGCGTGATATTTTCCACACCCTTCCAGACTGTCCCTGAGGCCCATCCAGACTCCTATGCAATGGGTACCGGGTCTTACCCGGGGATACAGTGGATGGGGTGTGGTGTTGACCACCCGTCCCCTCTAGCGCCGAGGTTAAAGGAAAAGTATATTTCTACCTCTGCTCCTTATCTGCGTCTTCATGGCCTGTTACAGGGTTACCTTTACCATTATTATTATTATTAACAGCATCAGCAGATACTGTATGATATTCTAATTAGGTAATTTTGAAATGTCTAATTGTATTTTATGGGGTTTTTACATTCCAGTTTTGACTTGTATTTTTTGAGCTCAATAACAGAGGACACTGATGCACATATAAACCCTCTCTCTTAAGGTGATGTGAGCGGTGAGTTACATTTCATGTCCTTAAAAACCCATGGTGCTGTTTGATTCTGCTGCTGCTGCTGCTGCCTGAAACTTTTACACAGGTTATATTAAAATCAAACTTGTTCGTAATTTTATTTCATGTAGCATGTCTCACGGGAGAAAGTGGTAGCACTGAAGTACAGGCTGTACACCTGCAAGTGGAATCCGCTCATACTATCTGTGACCCTGCGTACAATATGCACCTTAGCGGTCTGTATTATACAGGACATGATTTTATACGGTGCGGCTCCTTGCTGTACAGGAGATGGTACTGTTGGTGCATAGGGATATTGTTCAGCCCAGCTTCTAAAAGAACACTGTCGCGGTTGTGTTGCGTTGCTAATGGAATTTTTTTCCTGTTACAGCTGAAGGCATTAGGCTTCCCTGAACACCTGGTGATCCAAGCGTACTTTGCCTGCGAGAAGAACGAGAATATGGCAGCCAACTTTTTACTATCCCAGAATCTTGACGACTGAAATCACGCTTCAGTTTCATTTTGTAACACAAAAACACTAAGCTACTTGCTCACAAAGAACAGAGTGAGAAGTGAACAGCTGAAGGGACTCCATGATTTACGGTCTCCTCCCTAACTGCACTGATGGAAGAAATTTTTTAAAGAAATTAGACTGTCTGGGTTTAATATTGTGCAGTGAACTGTCTACAGTGATCAGACACTGCATTACAGTGCAGACTTGAGTACCACCCTGTGGTTAACCAGGACTTTATGACGTCAAGTGTATTAACAAATATTTTATTTATGAATTGAGTTTGTTTTTTCGTTTGTTTGTTTGTTCACAATATGCAGAATTGTGAATCTGCTTCCTGTTTAGTTAAACAGACCGCAAAGTAATAGTTTGGCGGAAGTCAGGACGCTGGATTGTTCTGGCAGGTGGAATTTGTTGCCTGTCATTAGGGAGTAAAAGTAATGGCAAAGGAATATTTGTTACTAATCGTATTAGACAATGGGCACAGAAGTTCATGCTGGTGTCTTTCTTTTAAAAATTGGGATTTATTACTGAACCCCAGTATTTCGCTATACATTGAACAGTTCATTAGACTTTTCCTATGTATATATCTCACAGTAATACATTTTTACCCACAACCAAACATTTGTTTTATATCATTGTATGGCATTAAGGTATATGAGGGAGGGAAAGATTGGACAAGAAAATATCACAAATCTAAACCATTGCAGCTTGTTACAACTAACATTTCTTTATTTGAAAAAGAGCTCCAAAATAAAGAATTTCTTAGTTGAGTGATTTTGTGGACTGATAAAGTCGGTTCTTGGAACTGCGTGATACTGCTTGGTTCTAAGAATCCTTCTTTTATTATTATGTTCCTTGGTTCAAAGGATCCTCTTTTATTGTTTGGCTTTTCTCCTGAGTTCTTGGAACTGAGCAATGATCCTTGGTACAAAGGATCCCCTTTCATTGTTTGGCCTTCCTCCTTAGTTCTCGGAACGGAGCGATGTTCCTTGGTTCAAAGGATCCTGTTTTATTATTTGGCCTTCATGCTTAGTTCTTGGAACTGAGTGATGTTCCTTGGTTCAAAGGATCCTGTTTTATTGCTTGCCCTTCCTCCTTAGTTCTTGGAACTGAGCGATGTTCCTTGGTTCAGTGGATCCTCTTTTATTATTTGGCCTTCCTCATTAGTTCTCGGAAATGAGCGATGTTCCTTGGTTCAAGGATCCTGTTTTATTGCTTGCCCTTCATCCTTAGTTCTTGGAACTGAGCGATGTTCCTTGGTTCATAGGATCCTCTTTTATTATTTGGCCTACCTCCATAGTTCTTGGAACTGAGCGATGTTCCTTGGTTCAAAGGACCCTGTTTTATTATTTGGCCTTCATCCTTAGTTCTCGGAACTGAGCGATGTTCCTTGGTTCAAAGGATCCTGTTTTATTGCTTGCCCTTCCTCCTTAGTTCTTGGAACTGAGCGATGTTCCTTGTTTCAAAGGATCCTGGTTTATTATTTGGCCTTCATGCTTAGTTCTTGGAACTGAGTGATGATCCTTGGTTCAAAGGATCATGTTTCATTATGTGGCCTTTGTCCATAGTTCTCAGAACTGAGTTATGTTCTTGGTTCAAAGGAACGTCTTTTATTATTTGGCCTATATCCTTAGTTCTCAGAACTGAGCAATATTCCTTGGTTCAAAGGATCCTGTATTATTATTTGGCCTTCCTCCTTAGTTCTAGGAACTGAGCGATGTTCCTTGGTTCAAAGGATTCTCTTTTATTATTTGACCTTCCTCCTTAGTTCTCGGAACTGAGCTACTTCCTTGGTTCAATGGATCCTCTACCATTATTTGGCTTTCTTCCTTAGTTCTTGGAACAGAGCGATGTTCCTTATTTCAAAGGGGCCTCTTTTATTATTTGACCTTCCTCCTTAGTTCTTGGAACTGAGCGATGATCCTTGGTACAAAGGATCCTGTTTTATTATGTGGCCTTTATCCTTAGTTCTCAGAACTGAGTGATAATCCTTGGTTCAAAGTACCCTGTTTTATTATATGGCCTTCATCCTTAGTTCTCGGAACTAAACGATGTTCCTTGGTTCAAAGGATCTTGTTGTATTGCTTGAAGTTCCTCCTTAGTTCTCGGAAATGTGCGATTTTCCTTTGTTCAAAGGATCCTTATTTTTTTACCTTTCTCCATATTTCTCGGAACTCAGCGATGTTCCTTGGTTCAAAGTATCCTCTTTTCTTATTTGACCGTCCTCCTTATTTCTCGGAACTGAGCGATGTTCCTTGGTTCAATAATCCTGTTTTATTATGTGGTTTTTATCTTTAGTTCTCAGAACTGATTGATGTTCTTGGTTCAAAGGATCCTGTTTTATTGTTTGTCCTTCATCCTTAGTTCTCGGAACTGAGCGATGATCCTTGGTTCAAAGGATCCTCTTTTGTAGCTTAGCTTTCCTCCTTAGTTCTTGGAATTGAGTGATATTTTTGGTTCAAAGGATACGTTTTTTTATTTGGCCTTCATCCTTAGTTCTTGGAACTGAGCGATGATCCTTGGTTCAAAGGAACCTGTTTTATTGCTTATCCTTCATCCTTAGTTCTCGGAACAGCGATTTTCCTTAGTTCATAGGATCCTCTATTTTTTCTTAGCCTTCCTCCTTAGTTCTTGGAAATGAGCGATGTTCCTTAGTTCAAAGGATCCTCTTTTATTTCTTGACTTTCCTCTTTGGTTCTTGAAACTGAGTGATATTCCTTGGTTCGAAGGATCCTCTTTTATTATGTGGCCTTCATCCTTATTTCTTGGAACTGAGTGATGATCCTTGGTTCAAAGGATCCTGTGTTATTATGTGGCCTTAATCCTTAATTCTTGAACTGAGCGATGTTCCTTGGTTCAAAGAATCCTCCATTTTTACTTGAAATTCCTCCTTAGTTCTTGGAACTGAGCATTGTTCCTTGGTTCAAAGAATCCTCTTTTATTTTTTGACCTTCCTCTTTGGTTCTTGGAACTGAGTGATTTTCCTTGTTTTGAAGGATCCTGTTTTATTATGTGGCCTTCATCCTTACTTCTTGGAACTGAGTGTTGATACTTGGTTCAAAGAATCATGTTTTATTATGTGGCCTTCATCTTTAGTTCTTGGAACTGATTGATGATCCATGGTTCAAAGGATCCTGTTTTATTATGTGACCTTCATCCTTAATTCTTGGAATTTAGTGATGATCCTTTGTTCAAAGGATCCTGTGTTATTATTTGGCCTTCGTCCATAGTTCTTGGAACTGAGCGAAGTTCGTCGGTTCAAAGAATCCTGTTTTTTTATGTGGCCTTCATCCTTAGTTCTTGGAACTGAGTGATGATCCTTGGTTCAAAGGATCCTGTTTTATTATTCGGCCTTCATCCTTAGTTCTTGGAACTGAGCAATGTTCCGTGGTTGAAATTATCCTGTTTTATCATTTGGCCTTCATCCTTAATTCTTTGAACTGAGTGAAGTGCTTGGTTCAAAGGATCATTTATATTGCTTGGCCTTCCTCCTTAGTTCTTGGAACTGAGAGATATTCCGTTGTTCAGAGGATCCGGTTTTTATTATTTCGCCTTCATCCTTAGTTCTTGGAACTGAGTGCAGTACCTTGGTTCAAAGAATTTTTTTTATTATATGGTCTTTATCCTTAGTTCTAGGAACTGAGGAATGATCCTTGGTTCAAATCATCCTGTTTTAATATGTGGCCTTCATCCTTAGTTCTTGGAACTAAGCGATGATCCTTGGTTTAAAGGATCCTCTTTTATTGCTTGGCCTTCATCCTTAGTTCTTGGAACTCAGTGAAGTTCCTTGGTTTAAAGGATCCTCTTTTATTATTTGGCTCTATGCTTAGTACATGGAATTCAGCGATGATCCTTGGTTCAAAGGATGCTCTTTTATTGCTTGGCCTTCATGCTTAGTTCTTGAAACTGAGTGAAGTTCGTAGGTTCAAATGATCCTGTTTTATTATGTGGCCTTTTTTACTTAGGTCGTGGATTTGATCGATGATCCTTCAAACGAAGGATCGTGTTTCATTATGCCTACTTTATCCTTAGTTCCTGGAACTGAGTGTTGATCCTTGGTTCAAAGGATCGTGTTTTTTATGTGGCCTTTATCCTTTCGTTCTTGGAACTGAGTGATGTTTCTTGGTTCAAAAGATCCTGTTTTATTATGTGGCATTTATCCTTAGTTCTTGGAACTGAGCGATGTTCTTTGGTTCAAACAATCCTCTTTTATTGCTTCGCCTTCCACCTTAATTCTTGGAACTGAGTGATGTTCCTTTGTTCAAAGGATCCTCTTTTATTGCTTGGCCTTCCTCCATAGTTCTTGTAAATGAGTTATGTTCGTTGGATCAATGGATCCTCTTGTATTGCTTGGCCTTCCTCCTCAGTTCTTGGAGATAAGTGATATTCCTTTGTTCAAATGATCCTGTTGAATTATGTGGCCTTTATTCTTAATGCTTGGAACTAGTGGCATTTATCATTAGTTCTTCAAATGGAGTGACTTTCCTTGGTTCAAAAATCCTGTTTTATTATGTTGCATTTATTCTTAATTTTTGGACCTGAGTGATATTCCTTGGTTCAAAGTATCCTGTATTATTATGTGGCCTTCATCCTTAGTTCTTGAAAATGAGCGATGTTCCTTTGTTCAAAGAATCCTCTTTTATTGGTAGGCCTTCCTCCTTATTTCTTGGATCTGAGCGACTTTCCTTGGTTTGAAGGATCCCTTTTTATTGCTTGGCCTTCCTCCTCACTTCTTGGAACTGAGTGATTTTCGTTGGTTCAAATTGTCGTGTTTTATTGCTTAGTCTTCCTTCTTAGTTCTGGAACTGAGCGATGTTCCTAAGTTGAAAGCATCCTCTTTTATAGCTTGGCCTTCCTCCTTAGTTTTTGGAACTGAGTGATATTCCTTGGTTGTAAGGACCCTGTTTAATTATGTGGCATTTATCCTTAGTTCGTGGAAATGTGCTATTTTCCTTTGTTCAAATGATCCCCTTTTATTGCTTGTCGTTCCTCCTTAGTTCTTGTAACTGTACGGTGTTACTTGGTTTAAAGTATCTTCTTTTATTTCATGATCTTCCTCCTTTGATCTTGCAACTTAGTGCTATTCCTTGGTTCAAGGCATCCTGTTTTATTATGTGGTATTTATCTTTAGCTCTTGGAACTGAGTGACGTTCCTTGGTTCGAAGGATGCTGTTTTATTATGTGGCCTTTATCCTTAGTTCTTGGAACTGAGTGATGATCCTTGTTTCAAAGCATCCATTTTTATTATGTGGCATTTATCCTTAGTTCTTTTAACTGGGTGACGTTCTTTGGTTCAAAGAATCCTGTTTTATGATTTGGTCTCAATCCTTAGTTCTTGGAACTGAGCGACGCTCATTGGTTCAAAGTATCCCGTTTTATTATGTGGCATTCATCCTTGGTTCTTTGGAACTGTGTAATGATCCTTGGTTCAAAGAATCCCGTTTGATTATGTGGCCTTCATCCTTAGTTCTTGGAAGTGAGCGATGTTCCGTGGTTCAAAAATCCTGTTTTATTGTTTGGCCGTCATCCTTAATTCCTGGAACTGAGTGAATTCCCTAGGTTCAAAAGATCATTTTTATTGCTTGCCCTTCCTCCTTATTTCTTGGAACTTATCGATATTCCGTGTTTCGCCTTCATCCGTAGTTCTTGGAACTGAGTGACGTTCCTTTTTTCGAAGCATCCTGTTTTATTATGTGAACTATATCCTTAGTTCTTGAAATGACTAATGATCCTTGGTTCCAAGCATCCTGTTTTAGTGTGTGGCATTTATCCTTAGTTCTTGGATCTTAGTGACGTTCCTTGGTTCAAAGGATCCTGTTTTATTATGTGCCCTTCATCCTTGATTATTGGAACTGATCGATGTTCCTTTGTTCACACGATCCGCTTCTATTGGTTGTCCTTCCTCCTTAGTTCTCGGATCTGAGCGATGTTCCTTAGTTCGAGGGATCCTTTTTTATTTCTTGGCCTTCCTCCTTATTTCTTGGATCTGAGCGTTGTTCCTAGGTTCAAATTTTGGTCTTTTATTGCTTGGCCTTCCTCCTTAGTTCTGGAACTGAGCGATATTTCTAGGTTGAAAGGATCCTCTTTTATTGCTTCGCCTTCTTCCTTAGTTCTTGGAACTGACTGATGTTCGTTGGTTCAAAAGACCCTGTTTAATTATGTGGCATTTATCCTTATTTCTTGGAATTGTGCAATTTTCGTTTGTTCAAAGGATCCCTTTTTATTGGTTGTCCTTCCTCCTTAGTTCTTGTAACTGAGTGATGTTCCTTTGTTCAAAGGATCCTCTATTTTCACTTGGCCTTCCTCCTTAGTTCTTAGAACTGAGCGGTGTTACTTGGTTGAAAGACTCCTCTTTTATTTCTTGATCTTCCTCTTTGGTTCTTGGAACTGTGTGATGTTCCTTGGTTCAAAGCATTTTGTTTTATGATGTGGCATTTATCCTTAGTTCTTGAAACTGAGTAACGTTCCTTGGTTCGAAGGATCCTGTTTTATGTTGTGTCATTTATCCTTAGTTCTTAGAATTGTGTGACGATCCTTGTTTCGAAGCATCCTGTTTTATTATGTGAATTTATCCTTAGTTCTTGGAACTGAGTGGTTCTTTGGTTCAAATTATCCTGTTTTATTATTTTGCCTTTGTCCTTAGTTCTTGGAACTGAGCGATGTTCCTTGATTCAAAGGTTCCTCTTTTATTATTTGGCCTTCTCCTTAGTTCTTGGAACTTAACGATGTTCCTTGGTCGAGGATTCTTTTTTATTGCTTGGCCTTCCTCTTTAGTTCTTCGAACTGAGCGATGTTCCTTGGTCAAGAGATCCTCTTTTTTTGCTTTGCCTTCATTATTCGTTCTTGGAATTGACCAATGTTCTTTTGTTCAAAGATATTCTTATGTTGCTTGGGCTTTCTCCTTGGTTGAAAGGATCCAGGTTTATTATTTATCTTTCATCCTTAGTTCTTGGAAATGAGTGAAGTTGCTTGGTTCAAAGAATCTTATTTTATTATGTGACATTTTTCCTTAATTCTTGGAACTGGGTGACATTCCTTGGTTCAAATTATCCTGTTTTATTATGTGAATTAGTTCTTGGAACTGAGCGATTTTCCTTGGTTCAAAGTATCCTCTTTTATTGTTTGGCCGTCCTCCATAGTTCTTGGAACTGAGCGATGTTCCTTGGTTAGAAGAACTTTTTATTGCTTGGCCTTCGTTCTTAGCTCTTGGAACTGAGCGATGTTCCTTGGTTAAAATAATCGTCGTTTATTGCTTGGCCTTCCTCCTTAGTTCTTGGAACTGAGCGATGTTCGTAGGTTGTAAGGATCCTCTTTTATTGCTTGGCCTTCCTCCTTAGTTCTTGGACCTGGAGAATGATCCATCGTTCAAAGGATCCTGTTTTATTTATGCGGCTTTTATCCTTAGATCTTGGAACTGAGTGATGTTCCTTGGTCAAATGATCCTGTGTTTTTATGTGGCATTTATCCTTAGTTCTTCGAACTGAGCTATGTTCCTATGTTCAAAAGATCCGTTTTTATTGCATGGCCTTTCTCTTTATTTCTTGTAACCGAGTGATGTTCCTTGGTTCAAAGGAATCTCTATGTTTACTTGGCCTTCCTCCTTAGTTCTTGGAACTGAGCGATGTTCCTGGGTTTAAAGAATCCTATTTTATATCTTGACGTTGCTCTTTGGTTCTTGCAATTGAGTGACGTTCCTTGGTTCGTGGGATCCTGTTTTATTATGTGGCCTTCTTGCTTACTTCTTGGAACTGAGTGATGATTCTTGTTTCAAAGAATCCTCTTTTGTTATGTGGTCTTCATCCTTGTTTCTTGGAACTGAGTGATGATTCTCGGTTCAAAGGATCCTGTGTTATTATGTGACCATCATCCTTAGTTCTTGGAACTGAGTGATGACTCTTGGTTCAAGGAATCGTGTTTTATTATTTGGCCTGCATTCTTAGTTCTTGGAAGTGAGCGAAGTTCGTTGGTTCAAAGAATCTTGTTTTATTATGTGGCCTTCATCCTTAGTTCTTGGAACTGAGGGATGGTCTGTAGTTCAAAGGATCCTCTTTCATTATTTGGCCTTCATCCTTGGTTCTTTGAACTGAATGAAGTTGTTTGGTTCAAAGGATCATTTTTATTGCTTGGCCTTCCTCCTTAATTCTTGGAACGGAGCGATATTCCATGGTTCAGAGAATACCGTTTTTTTATTTCGCCTTCATCCCTACTCCGTGGAACTGAGTGAAGTTCCTTGGTTCAAAGGATCCTTTTTTATTATGTGGTTTTTATGCTTAGTTCTTTGAACTGAGTGATGATCCTTGGTTCAAATCATCCTGTTTTTTTTATGTGGCCTTTATACTTAGTTCTTGGAAGTGAGCGATGATCCTTGGTCAAGGAATCCTCTTTTATTGCTTGACCTTAACCCTTGTTTCTTGGAAATGAGTGAAGTTCCTTGGTTCAGAGTTTCCACTTTTATTATTTGGCCTTCCTCCTTGGTTCTCGGAACTGAGCCATGTGTCTTGGTTCGAAAGATCCTGCTCTATTATTTGGCCTTCATGCTTAGTACTTGTAACTGAGCGATGATACATGTTTCAAAGTGTTGTGTTTTATTATGTGGCCTTTATCCTTAGTTCTCAGATGTGATTGATGTTCCTTGGTAGAAGGAATCCTCTTTTATTATTTGGCCTTCCTCCTTAGTTCTCAGAACTGAGCAATGATCCTTTGTTCAAAGGATCCTGTTTTATTGCTTGGCTTTATCATTAGTTCTTGGATCTGATTGATGTTCTTGGTTGAAAAGATCCCGTTTTATTATGTGGCCTTTATCCTTAGTTCTGGAAAGTGATCGATGATCCTTGGTTCAAAGGGCCCTGTTTTATAGTGTGGACTTTATCCTTAGTTTTGGAACTTAGCGATGTTCCTTGGTTCGAAGAATCCTGTTTTATTGTTTGGTCTTCATCCGTAGTTCTTGGAAGTGAGTGATGTTTGTTGGTTCAAAGGATCCTCTTATTGTGTGGCCTTTATCCTTAGTTCATGGAACTGGGTGATGTTTCTTGGTTCAAGAGATCCAGTTTTATTATGTGGCTTGTATCCTTAGTTCTTGGAAGTGAGGGATGTTCGTTGGTTCAAAGGATCCCCTTTTATTGCTTGGCCTTCGTCCTTATTTCTTGGAACTGAGTGAAGTTCCTTCGTTCAAAGGATTCTATTTTATTGCTTGGCCTTACTCCTTAGTTTTTTGAACTGAGTGATTTTCCTTGGTGCAAGGGATCCTGTTTTATTATGTGGCCTTTATCGTTAATTGTTATAACTGAGTAATGTTCCTTAGGTCATGGATCCTGATTTATTATATGGCTTTTATCCTTAGTTCTTGGAACCGAGCATTTTTTTTGTTCAAAGGGTTCTCTTTTATTGCTTCGCCTTACTCATTACTTCTTGGAACTGCCTCATATTCCTTGGTTGAATGAATCGTGTTATATTATGTGGCCTTTATCCTTAGTTCTTAGAACTGAGCGGTGTTCGTTGGTTCAAAGGACCTACTTTTATTGTTTGGCCTTCGTCCTTATTTCTTGGAAGTGTGCGATGTTCCTTGTTTCAAAGAATCCTCATTTATTGCTTGGCCTTCCTCCTTAGTTCTTGGAACTGATTGAAGTTCCTTGGTTCGAAGGACCCTGTTTTATTATGTGGCCTTTATCGTTAATTGTTAGAACTGAGTGATGTTCCTTGGCTCATGGATCCTGATTTATTATATGGCTTTTATCCTTAGTTCTTGGAACTGAGCAATTTTTTTGTTCAAAGGATTCTCTTTTATTGTGCTTCGCCTTACTCATTACTTCTTGGAACTGCCTGATGTTCCTTGGTTGAATTAATCGTGTTATATTATGTGGCCTTCATCCTTAGTTCTTAGAACTGAGCGATGTTCGTTGGTTCAAAGGACCCTCTTTTATTGTTTGGCTTTCCTCCTTAGTTCTTGGAAGTGTGCGATGTTCCTTGTTTCAAAGAATCCTCTTTCATTGCTTGCACTTCCTCCTTAGTTCTTGGAACTGAGCAAAGTTCCTTGGTTCAGAGGATCCACTTTTATTGCTTGGCATTTCTCCTTAGTTATTGGAAGTGAGCGATGATCCTTGGTTCAAAGGATCCAGATGTATAATTTGGCATTCATCCTTAGTTCTTGGAATTGAGTGAAGTTCCTTGGTTCAAAGGACGCTGTTTTATTATGTGACATTTATCCTTTGTTCTAGAATCAGAGTGATCTTCATTGGTTCAAGGGATCCAGTTTTATTGTGTGGCCTTCCTCCTTAGTTCTTGGAACTGAACGATGTTCCATGGTTAAAAATCCTGTTTGAATTCTTGGTCTTCCCCCTTAATTCTTGGAACTGAGCTATGTTGCTTGTTTTAAATGATCCTTTTTTATTGCTTGGCATTCCTCCTTAGTTCTTGGAACTGAGCGATGTTCTTTGGTTCAAAGAATCCTCCTTTATTTCTTAGCCTTCCTCTGTAGGTTTTGGAACTGAGCGATTTTCCTAGTTTCAAAGGATAATTTTTATTTCTCTGCCTTCCTCCTTAGTTTTTGGACCTGAGCGATGGTCCTTGGTTTAAAGGATCTTGTTTTATTACGTGGCTTTTATTCTTAGTTCTTGAAACTGATTGATGTTCCTTGGTTCAAAGGTTCCTTTTTTTATTCTGTGACATTTATCCTTAGCTCTTCGAACGGGGCGATTTTCCTTTGTTCAGAGGATCCCTTTTTATTGCTTGGCCTTCCACCTTAGTTAATGGAACTTTGCGATGTTCCTTGGTTTAAAGGATCATCTTTATTGCTTGATCTTCCTCCTTAGTTCTTGGAACTGAGCGATGATCCTTGGGTCAAAGGATCCTTTTTTATTATATGGCCTTTTTCTTAGTTCTTGGAACTGAGTGATGTTCCTTGGTTCAGAAAATTCTCTTTTGTTATGAGGCATTTATCCTTAGTTCTTGGAAGTGAGTGATGATCCTTGGTTAAAGAGATCCTGTTTTTTATTTGGCCTTTATCCTCAGTTCTTGGAACTGAGCGATGTTCCTTGGTTCAAAGTATCCTGTTGTATTGCTTGCCCTTTCTTCTTAGTTCTTGGAACTGAGCTATGTTTGTTGGTCCAAAGGATCCTGTTTTATTATATGGCCTTTATCCTTAATTTCTGGAACTGAGTGATAATCATTGGTTCATATAATCCCGTTTTATTTTGTGGCCTGATCCTTAGTTCTTGGAACTGAGCGATGTTCCTTTGGTCAAAGAATCCTCTTTTATTTCTTCGCCTTTTCCCTTAGTTCTTGGTCCAGAGTGATTTTCCTTGGTTGAAAGCACTGTGTTTTTTTATGTCGCCTTTTTCCTTAGTTGTTGGAACTGAGCGAATTTCGTTGGCTCGAAGGATCCTGTTTTATTGCTTTGTCTTCCTTCTTATTTCTTGGAAATGAGCGATGTTCCTTGATTCAAAGGGTACTCTTTTATTGCTTGCCCTTCATCCTTAGATCTTGGAGCTGCGGGATGATCCTTGGTTCAAAGGATACATTTTTATTATTTGGCCTTCATCCTTAGTTCTTGATAATGAGTGATGTTCCTTGGTTGAAAGAATCCTATTTTATTATGTGGCATTTATCCTTAATTTTGGAACTGAGTGATATTCCTTGGTTCAAAGTATCCTGTTTTATTATGTGGCCTTCATCCTTATGTCTTGAAACTGAGCGATGTTCCTCGGTTCAAATTTTCCTCTTTTATTGGTTGGCCTTCCTCCATAGTTCTTCGAACTGAGCGATGTTTTTTGGTTCAAATAATCCCTTTTTATTGTTTGGTCTTCCTTCTTAGTTCTTGGAACTGAACGATGTTCCTTGGTTGAAAGTATCGTCTTTTATTGCTTGGCCTTCCTCCTTAGTTTTTGGAAATGAGCGATGCTCCTTGGTTGAAAAATCCTCTTTTATTGGTTGGCCTTCCTCTGTAGTTCTTGAAACTGAGCGATGATCCACGGTTCATAGGATCCTGTTTTATTATGTTTTTTGTATCCTTATTTCTTGGAACTGAGTGATGTTCCTTTGTTCAAAGAATCCGGTTTTTTATGTGGCATTTATCCTTAATTCTTGGAACTGAGGTATGTTCCTTTGTTCAAAGGATCCTTTTTATTGGTTGGCCTTCCTCCCGAATTCTTGGAACTGAGCGATTTTCCTTGGTTTAAAGGATCCATTATTATTGCTTGGCCTTCCTCCTTAGTTCTTGTAACTGACCGATGTTCCTAGGTTCAAAGTATGCTCTTTTATTGCTTGGCCTTCCTCCATAGTTCTTGGTACTGAACGATGATCCTTGTTTAAAAGGATCCTGTTTTATTATATGTCCTTTATCCTTAGTTCTTGGAACAGATTGATGTTCCTTGGTTCAAAGGATCATCTTTTATTATGTGGCATTTATCTTTAGTTTTTGGAGCTGAGCTATGTTCCTTTGTTCCAAGGAATCCTTCTTATTGCTTGGCCTTCCTCCTTAGTTCTCGGTACTTAGCGATGTTCCTTGGTTCAAAGGATCCTCTTTTATTGCTTTACCTACCTTGTTAGTTCTTTGAAATGTGTGATGGTCCTTGGTTCAATGTGTCCCGTTTTATTATGTGGCCTTTATCGTTAGTTCTTAGAACTGGATGATGTTCTTTGGTTCACAGGATCCTGTTTTATTATGTGGCCTTTATCCTTAGTTCTTGGAGTTGAGTGATGTTCCTTAGTTTCAGTGGTTTCTGTTTTGTTATTTGTCCATCATTCTTATTTCTCGGAAGTGAGCGATGTTCATTGGTTCGAATGATCCTCTTTTATTATTTTACCTTCATCCTTAGTTTTCGGAAGTTTGTGATACTCCAGGGCTCATGATCCTGCTTTGTTTGGCCTTCGTCCTCATTTCTCTCACCCCACTGAATTTTGATATTTGGGTCACATGAAACAGAATGTGCTGCCGTCTAGAAGCTGAAGTTAGTGTTGCTGACTGAGTGTAGACAACCTTAACTGATTGTCATTTGGCAAGTGACACATATATTGCTTCTATATAAGCAACATAAAATATCACTTTGAGATGATGGTAGAATGTACACAAGATTTGAGTTTGGTGGCAGCACTGAAGGTTCAAGTGTTGTGTGTATCGCTGTGGTGATTCGTATATGGTTACGTTTATTTGGGAAGGGTTGTTAGACACAGTGAGCTGCTCTCAAATATAAGTAAATATTGCCCCTTATTTTGGCATCATGTCTTGCCTTTTCATGTCCAGGCTGTTATCTGTCTCAGCGGAGCAGATGATACTGACCGCTGTCTTGTGATTTACAGGAGGAAGGTATAAGATTGCAGTAAATAATGTACATAGAGTTTGAGATGAGATGTTAATTTAAAGATGTTACTTGATATTGAGTGACAAATGATGGCACAGTTGGGTTAGGCACTGCGCTAGAAGCTGGGAGGTCGTGGGTTCGATTCCTTATGGTGTCATTGGAATTTTTCCTTGACTTATCCTTGTGGCTGCACTACGACCGTGGGGTCGACTCAGCCTCTGACAAAAATGAGTACCAGGAATATTTCCTGGGCGGTAAAGGCATCTGGTGCTTAGGGCTGAAAATCTTACCACCTTCATGTGCTGATTATCTTCAAATCTGGGATCCTCATCCTGCTGGAACCCTCAGTGTCTGTCCAGGGATTGCTTTACATTGAATGTGACATTTAAGTCAAGGAGCAGAATGAGTTTGGAATATTAAAACAGGTGTGCAGTTTTAGATAGTATGTACACCAGGTGAATGTCATTGGGGCTCCAGAAAATATCAGAGAGAGTATCGGTATTCAGGTAATTATACAGTAAAGTGACCTGTATCCAATTTAGCAAGCTGAATTATAGTCATTGCTACAGTCCAGCCACATGAACTGCGGTAATCTGAACAGTGTAAGGTGTGAGACTGGATCATACAGGAACACAAAACGGAAAAAGAGTCCTAACCATGTGGTTGTGTATAAATATCGATTGTTCAACTGTTTTGAGGAGATGGCAGTATTGGCAGTATGTTTGTGTAGGGTTAATGAGGTCAGACACAAAGTTAATGGTGGGTATGTGAGAGTAGTTCTGAGGATGGGAATGGTGATGTTGGTTGAATTATCCCAGCAGGAATTAAAGCATGTCTTGTGACATCCACAGGTACGTTGGATGTACCTGGAATGAGGAATGGTACATCACAACTGTGATGCAAGGAGTTTCTGTTTGTATGTCAGTCTGTTGAATGTTCTGACTTAGTCTGTTGCTTTTTCTTTATGTCTTACTCCTGCCTCGGCTTCATGTAGTCACCCTATCAACTGCTGCTGTTGCTACCACCTGCTGTGCTGCACTCTAGAGTGTGTGTGTGGCAACAGACAGGAGAAAATGTAACTAGTTTATTTGGGTGACTGAGCCACATAGCTGTGTGAACTGTCCGTCTGTCCATAGCCGTCTTCCTTGACAGTTTCTGTTGAAGTGCTACTTAACCCAACTGCCACATTGTGGCAAATTTTATCCTCTTATTACAAGAACCACAGTTCACTAAATAAAGTGGTACTTCATTTTGTAGAAAATCCATATTAACGAGCTGTTAGGAGCCAAAAACTTGTTTCATTTGTAGTTAGTATGTATGTTCAGTTTTTACTATATATTACAGGCACTTTACAATGTGACATGTATATATTGATACACAAGGTCGTCACATGACTGAAATGCAAGCAGAACTGCAAGAACGTGTGAAGGTGCAGACTGAGTGGGCAGTTTGACAATGTGCCACATTGTATTCTTTGCTGAAAACCTCAGCCAGCAATGATTTCACATGTATAAGGCACTAGGTGGACTTTGCTGTGCCCAAGAGTGCTGGAAATACCACCACATATAGACTGAACGTAACCTCGGGCAGTTTCAATATGCTGATGAAACCAACGAACGTACAGAAATGTTTAATACCATCTCACATTATACTGTATTACATAAACAGTATCCCTCCTATAGCCAGGCAGTGGCCATGCACAGGGATAACCCTCTGTAGCCTATATTCTTGTCTATATCCTGAGGCTGTGGGTGGCTCAGGTTCGCATCCAGGCAGGAGCAATAAATGTGTGTGTACTACAAAGTGTCTGGACTGAATCTGCAGTTCAGGGAGCCTCCTATTCAATGGTACCTGGTTCGTCCCCCTGGGATGAAGCGGCAGGAAATTGAATTTGAAGGTTGACAACCTGGTGTTGGGTTTATGAATGAGTGGAGCTGTGCCTCTTCTCCCCCTGTATGCATGCATGGCACACACAGGGTCATTGTGTGTGTGTGTGTATATATATATATATATATATATATATATATATTTAGATTTGCTTTTGGGTTCGGGGCCTCTCAGCCCCGATGCACCTACGCTTTGATTATATATACGAGGTCTGTTAGAAAAGTATCCGACCTTTGGCCGGGAAAAAGAAACTGGCTTACTTGGAGCGTTGGACACCTAATCACCCTCAAAGTAGTTCCCTTGGGACTCCACACACTTCT
>Ga0136643_10002316_pt1 | contig 24551 bp, 21 predicted proteins | sample TergutLab28metaG_FD_96883 | JGI IMG/M metagenome (GOLD analysis project Ga0136643, IMG submission 96883) | Labiotermes labralis P1 segment gut microbial communities from Petit-Saut dam, French Guiana - Lab288 P1 (version 3) (version 3) | ecosystem: Host-associated > Arthropoda: Insects >... | reverse complement strand
GTTCGAGTCCGTGGATGCAGTGAAAGCAAAAGCGACGCAACTCTTGAACAGCTTAACACAAGATGACCTGCAGCACTGCTTCCAACAGTGGAAAATTCGCATGGAGCGGTGTAGGGATCGGGGGGGACTACATTGAAGGGGATAACATTTCGATTGTCTGATTTTTTTTCAATAAAGTGTTAGAGCATGAATCCATTTTCTTTATTGCCACACCTCGTAATGAGGAGTTTAATTATCTGTACTCACCACCCAATATTGTTCAGGTGATAAAATTGAGAAGAATGGGATGGGGGGAGGGCATGTGGCATGTATGGGGGAGAGTAGAATTGCATACAGGGTTTTGGTGGGGAAACCTGAGGGAAAGAGACCATTTGAGAGACCCAGGCATAGATGGGAGAATAATATTAAGATGGATCTTCAGGAAGTGGGATGTGAATGCATGGACTGGATTGATCTGGCTCAGAATAAGGACAGGTGGCAGTAACTTGTGAATGCAGTAATGAATCTTTGCGTTCCATACTCTGTGGGGAATTTCTTGACTAGCTGCAAACCATTTAGCTTCTCAAAAAAGCCTCTGCTCCATGGAGTAAGTAAGTAAAGGAGTAACAAGTATGATGTGACCTAATACAGCTTTGACAGTTTTTTCATATACAAAACACCAGTACCAATTCCTAAGATACATATAAATAAAACTTCTTTCAAATGCCATTTAAGTTAGACATACAATGTTATGTAAGTCAACATGTGTCCTAATACAGTATTTTGCATATAGCCTTATAAAGCTTAAGAATTCTCAGTTGCAGCAAATCAATTAACAGAGTAGAAAAAGTGAAATAAGAGATATTCTTTTAATGCAGGCTTGAATACTTATAGATCAAGATTTTAAACTTTTAATTGTGGTTGAAAGATTGTTTAGTAATTTTATTAGTAATTTTATACCTATATAATATACTCCTTTTTGATATTTAATGACATTAGAACTTTAAGTATGAAGGTTATATTTATGGCTTGTGTTTAAATTGTGTGCATCTGAATTTATTTGAAAGTTTTCAGAGTTTTCTATAAACAATAGTAGTAACCAGAGTAAAGATTCACTTCCAAACATAAGTACATTACACTATGCAAGTTTTGAGGTTTTCACAGTGGTTCATTGAAGGATTTTTGTCTTCTGGGTTGTGACAGTGTATCACTCAGTAAATGATTTCAGTGTTTCAAAGGAATGTCAAGAACCACTTACCCACTGTTACAGGATTACATCCCATCATCCAAGAGGAATAGAATCCTTAATGATTTTTTTTTTATGCTACATATTTTATACTGTCTGTTGACTTAACCATTCAACAAGATTAGCCCATGTAACATTGTGGAGTGGAAATAAGTGAAGTAAACTGATTTTAGAGTATACAGTTCCATGAGTGGCACAGTGTTCTAGTGGCAAAGCACGTAGAATTTAGTTTGAGGATAATAAATTCAATCTGTTTCTTCCAATTTAAGTCATATAAATTTGTAGGTCAAGGAATTTGATTCTGCTTTCACAGTTAGTTTTTTGTTATAAGCTGTTTTTAGGCTGATACATGTCTTGTTCTTCATAGCAAATTTTTATGAAGTTTGTCATTCAGAATCTAATTAGAGATTGTTGGTTTTCAAAAATTTGTTTAGTTTTTCAAAGACATATAATACATTCAGTTTTGAAAAATTGATCAGTTCTGGATATGTAATTTAGGCAAACGTAGCCATTTGAGAGGCACATATACATGATTTCCTCCTTACTGGTGACAGGGAAGGAGTGCCAAACTCACACGGACTGATTCACAACTGCATAGGCCTCTCAAATTGCCTTGAGGAGTAACAGTTGAAAAGAGACAGGCATGAACATCACTAGTCTGAGCTCTGTCTTATCAAATTGCCATGCAGAGCAGTATCAACTCTAGCAGCATATATTTGAGCATTTATTCAGAAACCAAAAAGCAAACCATTATTTGATTACCTCATTGCTTATCAGGCCTGTGTGGCCAGGTGCATAGTAAGACATAAGCTTTCCAGTCATGCGGAGTTTGGGTATTTGCTGCAGAATTCTTTCAAGCATGTGTGTGTGTGCGTGTGTGAGTGCGTGCATTTGTGTATGTGTGCATATGTGTATTTGTGAGCATGTGCGCATGCGTGTGTATGCATATGTTTGTGCGTGCACGCACACGTGTGTGTGTGTGTAGGGACTCTGCAAGGCATTGTGGGATTGTGAGCTAAGACAGTAACATTTCAATTGTTGATGCCGAATAAACAGGAGAGTTAGTGGTTTGATGTAGGTGTTAGGTAGAAAGTATTCTATTGTGCAGGCAGTATGAGAAAACTTGGTCCTTGTTGACATTGTTACAACCATTTAAAACTTGCACACACAACCTGTCAGAATACAAAGCTGTGTTCTCTGGATGGGCAGAATAGCGATGATACATTAAGGGCACGTATTTTGCTTGCAACTCATCTGAGAAGGTGAGGTTCACATGCTGGATTTATGATATGCCAAGGTGGAACAGGCAGTGGTGATTTCAGAAAGATATGCAGCGAATGTATGAGGGTCCCTTTTAAACGACCTGCTTGATATTTAAATTTTTGCACATTGTTTATGAAATATTTGAGTGTAAAATGAACAGAAAAACATAAAATTATGAAATGCATGGCATTCTCTGAAAAATAAAACAGAGATTATGCAGCATGTCTTAAAAATGCAGTACATTTCCATGCTGCCCAAATGCATAAAATGAATCACTAGAGGTGTTGTTTTCTCGTGTCCGCTGTGCAAACGTAGGTCGTTTAAAGGTTAAGTCATGGTAATTTTTTTGTCAGAAAGGTGGTGATTCAGGAAATAGCACACAGCATATGCTTGTAAATGTTACCATCAGATGTAGATGAATGCGTACATTTTGCATGCTAACATCATTGCTTTGATGATCTCATTTAGAGTGGAATTTGTTAAAGTGGAACAATATATGTATGTGAATATAGAAGTCCTGCTTGGCAGAAATGCATGAGAGTAGCATGCAGAGTTGCGTGTATTGAACATTTGCAAGGGGAATACAGCCGTTCTAAGTGAAAGAGTGTCAGCTGCTGACATGCAACAGTGGATGTTCCAAGTCCACGTAGACATGTCAGTAGCAATGCTTGAGCAATGTATGGGTAAAGAATATGTGTCTTCAGGTAGTGTCATACACCTCCAATTTAAAGAGAACAATGAAAAGGTGTTTCTTTATGAGAACAAATTTTGTATATGGTGTTACAGATTCACAGAATGCATAGTAATGGATCTGTGATATCAGAACCCACACTGAGCATTTGATAGCACAGTTCTGCTTTTCAGGAGTCATGTAAGTCAGTAGTTCACCATGACCTTACATATGCAGCTGTATCATATTGCAGCAGTGTTGCTAAACTGATGGTCACAATAGGAAATGAAGAACTCTCATCTGATTCAATACTATGATGAGATATTTTTTGCATTTCTGGGCAAATTGGAGAATAGTGTTTGCAAAATTATTTTATGTGTTATGAGCTGGCTCACTGGTATATTCTTAGCCCATGCTGTTCATGTTGTAATGTCTGCTGTTGTACTGTACTTCACTATGTGATCAGCACTTGGTTGTGTTACTTCCTGTATCAAAATGCTATGTGCGAGATGCACCATCATAACAGGAAGTGTTTATTTGTGATGTCTGTGTGCAACATAGGTTTGCAGCACTGTAAAGAGAAGGTCTGTCATGCAATTTGGGTTGTGGTTCAACGTGGAATAACTATTCTTAAAACTGTAATATTAGACATGTTATTAGTGGACAGAAAACTGAGCTGAAGTGCTGAGTGTTAGCTGAAGAGAAACTGGATGTAGTCAGTGGTAGGCTTCAAAATTAGTCTCAGAAATCTGTTGTACACCTTGCACAAGAGACTGGGGATTTAGAGTCTTCAGCACAAACTGCTACAAAATTCCTGAAACAAACTGACTAAAACAACAGTATGCATAAGTACAACTGTGTGATCCCACTTTGGAATATATTGTTTTAATGGGTCCTAATGTTTGTGAAGTGAAATCAATCCTTGACTTATCTTTTTTCACAGTGGGGTTGCTTTTACTTAACCTATGATGAAATTTGCGGAATTTTTACTACACAATTTGAGTGCGGCTTAACCTTTCAATGAGAAAAAAAAAACCCTGTAAATTCATTTTATATATTTGGACAAGGAAATTTACTGCAAGTTTAAGATGTGCTGCATAATCTCTGTTTCGTTTTTCACAAAATGTCATTTATTCAAGCATTTTGTCGTTTTCTCTTCAAATAATAAATTTTTTCATAAACCATTACCTGCCTCAGGTTAAAGAAGTTGTTTCTAATGCAGAATATATTTCTGTGCAGAGACTCGTGTGGTGTTAATAGAACATGGTACGTGTATTGCAGTAATAGTGTGTCATTTTTGGTTAGGCTGAGTGCTATCACATGCAGCAACTCAGTTCTTAGGCCTCAGGAGGAAATTGATAGATTGAGACTGCAGGCTCGCTCTGCTACGTGTGCTGCCGATAGAAAAGAGTGGTCCAAAGGCCCTCCAGCAAATAAGAAGACGGCGGAAGCACCCAGCAACAAGGAGGTAGACCTTCTACTATTAGAAATTTTATGGTTTGGATTATTGGCGGCTGTATTGTAACTGGGGGATGGAAAGTGGAGGATATTAGGTTAGTTTTACAGTTTGCATTTTTGACTTTGTATTGTTAAGGTGATTCAGTTGTGAAGGCTTAAGTGAACAGAACAGGTAGATTGTATATGTGACACCAAAAATATATCCAGAATTTTGTTTGGACACCCTTACTGGGAAGGACTACTGGAGGGATGTTGGCATAGCTGGGAGGATAAAATCCCTCTAACAAGGAACCAGTGTAGTGACTAGGCTACATACTGTATGACCAGTGAATACTGGTTCAATTCTGGCAGTGGCAAGAGATTTTATTCTTTTCTGAAGCATTCAGATTGGCTCTGGGGCTCATCTGCCCTGCTGCTCAGTGGGTATTGGAGACTTTCTCTGGGGGGTTAAAGCAGTTGGGGCATGAAGTTGCTCACTGACTTCTGTCTAGTGCTGAGGTTAAGAATGAGTGTTGCCGTACCTACATTCCCCTACATGCCTTCCTGGGGTTGACAGGAAGTAATTTACTTTTAAATAAGCATATGAGCAGGCACAAGATAGTGATGAACCTTGTATTTCTGTAGTGTCATGGAAGTGCTTTAGGAACTGAATATCAGTGGAATTGTCATAAAGCATTATTTGTTTTGGAACCTCCTGACTAGGAAATGTAAGAGACATGCTTTCAGGAATGTTACAGTAGTTTTTGTTTAAAAACATTAAAATTTTTTTAATCAGTTTTCAGGATATGCAGAATTCTACTAGGTACTTATTTTATGGTTGAGTCTGATAGCTGCGGGATACAGGAGATAATGTTAGGTATTTAATCCACTACATGTGGATTTCTGTCTGAAAACTGCCAGTACTGTGACTGTTTCACTTTTATTTGAACATGATCCCACTTCATGTAACTAAGGAGTGGGAGAGTGGAATTTTTAACCAAGACAATAATAAAATGTACTGTTTCCTTGGTTATCGCAGTTAATTTAATGAACTATCTTTCTTCATAAAGGCTGCTACTGCAGATGCATCTAAGGTGGATCGTGGTTCAAAGAAGGGTTTGAAGAATGGGGGGATAGCAGCCATGTTTGCAGCACAGACAAGTCAAATTAAACAGCAAGATGGCATGGATAAAAAGGTTTGGTGGATAATTTTTCTTTTTATATGGAGAGACACAGAAATCCTGCCTTTCATACCTTTGTTATTTATTGTTTAGTGCTATTTGATTTGTAGACTTATACACTGTGAGGATATTGTAAACAAGGGGTTGAAAGGCATTAAATGTGTAATTATTAAATCATGTGCAGGATTAAAATTGGCAGTGGTTTTTCCAAGAGGTGGGTCTTTGGAAGAAAAGCCTAAATATCGGTGGTGTCCTGTATTTTTCATGATCTACATCAGTCTAATTTTCTATACTTTGAATACTGTCACCCTCTTGGGTAGGACATCTTACCTGGGTCATTGTTTTGGTCTTGGTCTTATGTTTATATTTAAACAGGGATTTTTAAGTACTTTGTTAATGACATATCTTGGTGTGCTGACAGGACTGCAGTATTTTCATTGCTAAAACTTCATTGTGCACTCATGAACTTCTGGCACTTACCTGATTGTCTTATTTGTAATTTTCTCTTACTTCTTTTGTTTGATGCTTATTAAACATTGTGTGTCTGCAGTTTGAATTTTACTTTTATTTTTTGTGTGCTGTTGTGTAGATGAGAACCATAGAAAATTTTGATCAGAAAACCTGAAAGGATGTAAGTACTTGGGAGATCTAGGCATAGATGGGCAGTAACATTAAGTTGGACCTTGAAGAAATGGAATGTTCAACTGACAGTCTGATGCTGGGCTTTATTGAACATTGTTAATTATATTGCATGTTCCATAAGGAAAGGGATTTTTGTGAGTAGCAGAGTGAGTGTCAGCTTCTCAGGAAGGGCTTTGCTTTATGGAATTAATTAGTACATGTCAGTTTAATTGTCCATGCCCTGAAATGCTATTGGGCTGTCAGCCTCAGGTTGACTTAAAACTGGCATTTTGGAGATCTGCTTCCCTCCATCATCAGGGTTGATGTCTCTGACATGTAAGTTTTTGAACTTTGATGAATGATTTACTTGAGAGGATTTTTTGGTATTTTGTTCTTTCTAAAACTACATGTCTGACACTTTATTTTCCATGTTTTAACACCATCCATGAATGCTGGTTGAACATGTGTCTTAATGCATTTCTAATTCCCATTTTTTGGGAGTTTTGCATTCCAAAGATGCTCCTGTACAGTTTGTGAATGAATTCCCCAAATCTTTATCTTTTCATTATTACATTGTTTAGTTACAGCCATAGAACTTTGTCTGGATTTCTTACTTGGTTGTGTACCTCTCAATTTGTGGTCTCCGGTCTGGTATGTGTCACCACCACATGACTGGTTGATTGGTGCTGAATGTTTTAAGACAGTATGATGGTCTCAGGACATTGGGTACCAATCACCTGGTGACATGGCATCACATCACAGACGAACGGATATCTTAACCACACAAATGTGAAAGCCTGAAAATTCTCATGATTTTTATGCATTTTACAGCCCAGAGCTGCACAGAAATCTACAGCTGAATCCAAAGCTACTAGTGGTATTGGTATGTTCTTCAGTCGTGATACAGAGAAACCAGTGAAGCCAATGATGTCTGTTGCTAAGGGCACTCAAAATGGTGAACGAAGCCCCCCCGGTGCTTATGGTAACACAGTAGAAGAAAACTGTACATCAAGAAGTCACCAAGAGAGACAAGACCTTCCAAATAAGAAAACAGAATTATCAGACATTGTTAAGAATAATAGTATAAAACACACTGGTAAGAGAGTGGGAAGTGCTAAAAGTCAAAAGATGAGCACCAGCAAAAAGTTGTTGCCAGCAAAGAGACTGAAACGAATTGTTGTCTTAATGGATTCAGAAGGCAGTAGTGATGATGGTGAGTAGAAGCAGACTATGTGTGTTACATATGTTTTTTAAATCTTTTAGATGTCATTATAAATTACAGATGAATTTCTGTTTTTATAGGCATAATGTTTTATTAAGTTGAGACGGGCATTTGTGTGTGGCAGATATGTTTAATAGGGATGATGGAGATACCCCTGATTCACCTCCACCACCTGAAATTGCCCCTAAACATCATGAGAGTGATGGTGATGATGTAATACCACCCACTCCAGAGTCAGAATTGAAGAAGGGTCGCAAACGTGTCCGTACGATGAAGGACAAGACATTTATGGATGAAGATGGTTATTTGCGTAAGTATGGATCTGCTTCTTTGGTGTTCTGCTTTAACAGACCAGTACATTTGACTTGGCCTTTGGTGGCTCACTGAGCTTACAGACTATGGGTGAGGCTTGATTCCTGCCAGAGGCATTGGGATTTTTGGTGCATTCTTGGCAAGACATGCAAAAATTACACATTTGTACTTGTTTGCAAGTCAGAGCTTGAGAACTGCAGAAAGTATTTTCATAAAGCTTGATATTGAGGACTTCTACTAAAATGTATAAAAAAATTTACATTTTTCTTAAAATAATAATAAAACAGACACTTTTGTGTGAAAATCTAGAGCATCTAGAGTACATATTGCTAAATATCAGAATGAAAAATGTTTTGAACTTGCGTTGTAGAGAAAAATGATAGACACGTTTTATGACTAGTTCACTTGTTCTGTAAGACATACAGGTTTTGAGATAGTTAATTAAGCCCTTGAAGACTGCTTTAAGTGACACCCTGCAATTAATGTATATTCTGGACCCTATGACTCTGCTTGCAACACTTTTTCAAGGGCTAAATCTAATGACATACAAGGAAAAAGGCCTTATAAAACATGTCAAATTTCTGTGTACTTGAAATGTAGTGTACCTTTCTGTGCTTCCATGCCATGCTATCCTGAATGAGTGCTAGATGGCGTAATTTGGATGCAACTTTCCAGCTAACCTTACTGAAATCACTGTTGTTGGTTCTTTGTAAATCTTCACATTCATTAATTTGGTACCATTTTCACTTCATACATTATGTCACATGATGTAGTCATGTTTTTTATGCCCATATTATGGTCATCTGGATTGTGGCATCACATTGTAGTTTGGTAGTTGAGTACCAACATTTCAGGGGAATGTACTGCCTCCATCTTCACCCTTGAAGATGGAAGCAGTCTTTCATATGAAACATTGATACCCACTCATCGAAGTACTGTAATGTGGTACCATATGCCAGAAGACTACAGGGCGAATGTTGACCAGATAAACCTCAGAGTTTGCACATTTTTTTATACTGGTCTTGGTTGACTATATGATATGATAATCAATTAAGCCAGAAAAGATCAAGTTATTGCCATGTGTAATTCAACACACCATGACAGTGTATCCATGTGCTTATACCCAGAGGATGTATGAGGGAATGGAACTCCACACATTCTTAACCTTGCCACAAAGTGGAGTTGAGTACTTAGTTGCATGTCCTTGCTACTTAACATATTCTGTGAAAACAAGTAGCTCCTGTTCATGCATCATAAATTTTATTCATTTTGTACTTTTTACTTTTTGCTTTATTAATTCAGTAATTTAATACCACACTAACTGTACTGGAAAGCTACATAATGTTGCTACTTATGTTTCAAATAATTTGTCTTAAAGATATACTGGTGGCCCACACACTATAAAAAAGCTACAGCTTCCTACACAAGAAGTACATCTTGCAGCCATGTCAGACTTCTTGGTCATAATGTGTGTGAATACCTAAACAACTTGGCAGATAAAGTGAATTGCCAAGAATCTAAACTGTCTTTATTTAATGCTTTGGCTGAATTGATTTTAATTAATTTTAACTATTGAGTCATACATGAGATGAACAGCTACCTGAAACCATTGAATAAATAGTATTACAAATACTGTATATTGTGTGGACTGTGATGTCATACTTGTTTTTATTTGATACTCTGCTTAAGTAAATGTGTTGTATATTGCATTTTTAAATTACTCTAGAGCCTGAAGATGGCCTGAGCTAGCTGAAACATGTAGCTGTGTTAATAAAGAGAGCAGTTTTGCTTGAATGAAGATTGTTATTGTTCTTATTAAAATAAAGTTACTTTTAGAGGAAGAACTGGGCATAGAGGTAGATTTTGAGGCAGTACCTTAAATTGAGAAAATCCATGAATGGGGTTGTGTTAAATCAAAGAGAAAACATATTGCTGTGGTTACAAAAATATTATGTTTACTATAAATTTAAACCTGATGATGTTTTTGTTCAGTCCATTTTATATTTACATTTTTGTATTTGTTTTATGGGACATGAAATGGAAAAAAAGGAAACTCGAAAAATAAACAAATTCGGTTTTCACTGCGCAAGATATTCTGTTAGGCTTCTGTCAGCGTGGTGTGATGGGCAATCATGAGATAGATTGAATCATGACCACCCAATAATAATGCTTTGTTACGAATGTGCATTTGTGCGTGTGTAGCTTCCACCATGAACCTTTTTACCAATTACATGCATGCTGATTCCTTAGAATTGGTATTACACTGCTGTAATATTTCCCAATGTATTTATTTCCACTGTTTAACATCATGGTATAATTTACACAACCCAAACTCTGGAGGTGTAAACACCGACCCTTTATTGAGATTCCAGCATGATGTTGGTACTAAAGTCTTATGTTTAAATGTAGGAACACCTATAGTCAAGAACCATATATCAAGAAAAATTATACATTATTTACTTGTGTGGGGTTTTGGGTGGGGTGGGGGGGAGGGGAGAGAGAGAGAGAGAAAATCTTAAATAAAAAAGACTGAAATGAGGATTGTATTGGATTTGCTGAGTATAGAATTTAGAGATGGTTGCTGACCAGCTGCAGCATGCCTGGCTATCATCTTGTGACCATGAGTAAGAATTAAGTGCTCTGAGAGCACAGACAAGAAGGCTGTATAACTGGGCTGATAATAACAGGTGACTGGAACTCTAGGAAAACCAAATGAACTTGTGTGGTGGAGGTGAGGTGCTGGCAGGTTATCAAATGTGTAGTGAGCAGAGAAAGTTATGTTGGCGAGTAAACTAGGCATCATAAACGTAACTGTGGGATGGTGTACTCAGACAGTAAGATAGACTGCAAGAGATCTGCAGAGTCCTTATCCAGCTTCCAAAGGAATTATAAGCTGGTAGATGAACAGGGAGGTTTGGAATCTGTCTCTAAGGATGATCAGGAGCCAAGATAGAGTAGTCAGTATAGTGACTAGACTTTGGGCTGGTTGATTTGGGGCTGGGCTTGAATCTGACAGGAGTGTGAGATTTTTCTCTTCCCACAAAACATTCAGCCCAGCTTTTGGGTTCATCCAAGCCTCCTGTTCAGTGGGCACCAGGGGATGTTTTCTCAGGATGAAAGGGGCTGGGACATGGGGTTGACCACTCACCTCCAAGATTAAGAATGAGTGGAGCTATATCTCCATGTTACCTATATGCCTCATTGCCATGTGGAGGGACAACTTTATCCTTTTATCTTTACCAGCAGGGTGATCAGGCATTTCTATATAAGATGAGTAGGAGGCATTTCCAAACCATTTAAATCAGGAGGGACAAATGAGTGTGTGCCTGCACAAAAATCTGATTAGATGAATTGTCTTGAGCTTAAAACATATTGTTGAATAAATGTAAATTTGGTAGATTTTCACATGGAGTATGGTGGATAGTGACTATCCCAATATTGAAACTGCTGGGCATGCAAAGCTGGAAAATACAGTGAACCCTCAGCTATCCGATCTAGCGGAGATGAAGGTTGGATTGGAAAAGCTGGTAAGTCGGCTGTTTGAGGTCAGCTTCCTAGCCTGTAGCATAGCCTGTAGTTACAAAGTTTGGAGACAAGTAACTGAATCTTGGCAGTGCTGTAGCACAGAACAACAAGTCTATAGTTTTAAACTAGAATTGGAAAAAGAGTCCTAAAAACATATTTTAAGGTTAAAATGTATGTTGGGCGCTTCTGCCACTTCACAAAGTTTGACCTATATTATGTAGGCTACATGATCAGCTCCCAAAAAAGTACAGCATAATATCTTATGTAAATGCTAAATTTAAGTTTTTACACACAAATTATTTAGGTCACATAATGTGGGGTTCAGTTGATGGAAGTCAGATGACCAAGGGTTCACTATATACCAAAGCTCTTCTTCATAATATGGGGACATGGGACCATACAATAAGGAAAACAATGACTGCAAAATCCACTTTTGCTGTCATTTTAATAGTAGTAACTGATGAACCAGTGTACCTGTCTGTAAGGAATTTGATATCCTGTACTATGTGAAACTTTTTGTCTGTTTAGAACTGTAAATTTTGTGATGGTGTTTGCATTTATGTCTGACAAGGTTCAGGTTAATGAAATTATGCACAGGAATTGGTGCCAGGTATGTATGATGATTAGTTGATATTTAACTGGTGTCTCTTCAGCAGTTTTTAACAGTTCTCCATGCTTGTGTGTGTTAAAATGTATCTATAAATAACATAATTAACTGACCATACAGTCACTACACTGTACACAATTTAAAAAATTAAACAGAAAGTAATTTTTCATGATTGTTTTGTCTGTAATGATTACTGGTGTTTTATGCTGTTGCAGAGACAGTCAAGGAATATGTTATTGTAAGCTGTACAGATAGTGAAGAAGAGCAAAACAGTGAAAATAAAAACAAGCAATTAAACAAAAGTGATGAGCCCATTAAAACAGAGGAGTCCAAAACTGTGAAAGCTGTCAGTAAAGAACCACCAACTAAGAAGAAAGCAGTACAACAGAAGACAAAGCAGCCAACAATCATTAATTTCTTCAAGAAAAACTGCTGAAATTTGTGTTATTCCCAGTTGTTTTGTATATTATTTTGAGGTGTGTGTCCTTTTACGCTCATTGCACTATTCTGTTTGAATGTAAAATTTACTGAAGTTTGAGAACAAAATGTTAAGTAAAATTGTTATCAAGTTTCTTTCCTTTGAGATGTGTTGCCTTATGAAGATTTTGCTGAGGAAGGTGTGTTAAATGTGATTACTTAATATGTACCAATCTTGCATTTGTATAAGTGCTGGAATGTTTAATGTTGTGTGCTGGGCTGAAATGGAAGTAACTGGGTTGTCAGTTCTTTTACAGTAATTTTTGTGTTCAGTACTAAACTGAAATGTTATTGGTATATCACTGTAAGGCTAGTGTATCATCACTGACTTCTTTTTTATCCTAATACAGGATTAGTCTAGTGCCCACCATCATACTCTTGTAAGGTATACTCAATATATTTTGTATTAAGTCAATATTAGTCAGTGTTATTGCAAATTATCCATAGAGAAACGAGTATTTCATCTATTTACAATTGTGGAATGACTGAAGAGTTTGGAATCCTTCTGGAAAAAGAGAAATTACAACAATATCCTGTGTGACACATGTAGAAATATACAGATGGAAGTCTGCTGAACAATATCATTGGCTTTTGTGCATATCACTGGATTTATGTAAGCTAGTGTTCTTTCATGGAAAACTGATGATTGGCCAGTGAGAAAGATAAATTTTGTTTAGGGTTGAACTCCTTGCAGTGGTGAAGATACTATTTAACCCTCTAATGCTGAATTAAATCCCTCTGCACAACAGCAGCGTGCCAAGCTTTTTAACTGGGGATTTTAATTTTTAATGCTTACTCTTACAAAAAAAGCACATCTCATATTCTTTTCCTTCAAATCTAAGGAAATAAAATTTTGCACTCTGCTTATGAATTGGGTAATCTGGGAAAAAATATTCATCTATTTTTATAATAAATTTAGGCCTGTGAGTGGTATGCATTATATAAAATGTACAAAATAGTTCATTACTCACATAATTCTGGCTGCTGCAGAAGGTCTGTGACACCTTGGATCACTGTTTTATCATGACACACAGTATTCACAATAGGGGTGATTTACAAATTTACTGTGGTGTGATATTCCACAAAACAAGACACCATGCACAGGCCCACAACATGCCTGGCGCACTTATACACTGTGCCCTCTCTGTGGCCGTGAAATGAACACAAACAGCAACGCAGTTTGTTGGATGATTTTGCTGGCCAGTGTTTGTTATGGTGACTGGAGTTGCAGAACATGTTGTGGCCGCACTTGGTCTTCCAACCAATCTGGGGGGTGGAGTGATCTTGGCTTTTTCCAGCTTCTTCAATCAAATTCCTCACCAGAAGGAACCTGAAATCTCAGTGGGTATATTTAGCCCCACATGAAGGTAACAGAATCCAACTGTTGAGTTCTCATAGATCCAGCAGGTGGGAAAACAATTTCATGGTCCACTTGAAGGTACGTCGACTAATCGAATAGCTGTTGGCCATACGATCAGAATTGTTGACTGAACCCATGTGCTGGTTGTACCATTCCACAATGTGAGTTTTCACGGGGTGGTTTCTATTGTAAGAAAGATTTCCTTTTGCTGGTGATGGGTCCATGTTAGTCAGCATGTACATTTTTGTCTGTCCTTCCAAACTAATGCAGTCAAACCTCCCCTGGTCTTCACCCCTATGTAACCCCTTTTCAGTTTCAGTTGTTGTGGTCCAAAGTCACAGGGCATATCTTTTCGGTTGGGCCGTACTGTGCCGCATGAATTTATTTTACGTCCAAGTCATCAAAAAGTCTTGGGGATGAAAAGAAATTATCCATAAATATTTTGTGCCCTAAGCCTGTAACTCTGCAAGTCAAATGTATAACAGTCGCGTGTGTTGCAGTCATATCGTCAATGGCAGAGTGTGAGTCTTTACCCAAGTATGCTCTCATGTCATTTATACCCTGATTCATCATGGAGTTTGTAAATTTTGATGCCAAAACATTTTCTTTTCATTGGAATGTACTGCCTGAAATGTTCAGTGTGTCAGATTTTATCATGTCCAGCAATTCTCATACTGAAACTTCTGGGCAAACAGACTGATGGACGTGACCTGCGCTGTATGAATGCAGTTTATGTGCTGTGCACAGAAACATTTCACACTGTAGTTGCAGGGGCATATTTAACTGTGGTGCATGAAGGCTGAGGTAGCAGTATCCAACACACATATTTTATGTAGCTTTATTTCCGGTAAATGCTCCCATTACATATGATAAGAATTACACTACAGCTACGTAAATAGTATAGACAGAATGGAGTAACACAATGCTATATGAAGAAAGTTTGTATTTTGCCACATGCAGTATTGAAGAGAGAGGCATTCCCTTCCTAATTTCTTCATTGGTCCAGTTCAAAAGTGAAAGAAAATAATTTTCATATACACTGTGATATTAGAGTTATAAGCTTATTGCAGGCTAGTAACTTATATTGCATTAGTATATTTTTCTGTGTAACACTTTCCATGCTACAACCATGTCTTGTTTTGGATATTAAACTTTTTTTCTGAATTTATTCATATTTAACAAGGTGAGTGAAGTTCTGTCCTGCCTACCCTCAGTTAATGGTATCTGTTTAATTTCTTTTATATGCTTTGTCACTTGTTATCATTACAGGTTGGGAGTTCTTGCACTTTTGAACTAGGTCTGTTGATATCATCATTAGCTACATCACTGTTTCTGAGTCTGATACAGAGTTATAACCTGTTAAGTTCTGTAGCTCCTCCCACAGAAGTATATAACATATTTCTGAAATAAATCCTTCTTTTTCCTCATAGAGTGGCATAGGGAAAGACAGATAATCATTATCACATTTTGTGAATATAACACAACATATCTTGTAGGGCAGCTTTATAACTTATATTCCCCACCAAATATTCAGGTGAGCAAATGAAATAGAATGAGATAGTTGTGACATGTGGTGCATGTGGGGAAGAGAGGATAGGTGCATACAAGGCTTTGGTGGGGAAACCTAAGGGAATGAGACTACCAAGAAGACCTAAATGGAGATAGTAGGATACTAAAATGGATCTGTAAGAAATAGGATGAACAACTGTTGAAGTGTTGATGGGCCTTCGGGTTGTGTAGGATGTGGGGAATTTCTTGAGTAGCCAAGCTCTTCAAGAAGGACTTTCCTTCATGGAGTGCATGAGTCAGTTACTTTCTCTACTAGCTTAATTTATACCTGTCACAAATTGTAGCTGTTGTTATGGCATATATCACAGGTATTTTTCAACTTGGCCTTGTTCGTTTGTGCATTATTACTTATTCTTCATTCTCAAAGTAGAAGGCAGTTATGATTATGTATTCTAGTGTGCAGCTTGTAGAGGCCTTTGGTAATCAGATTTCTGACAATTTTTTAATGATTTCATATTCCTTCATGTACAATTTTTAATCTCGTGTTCAACGAAGGTTTTGTTTTTTAACACTTTGTCATTGAACAGTATATACATATGTGGTGTGGTGCTCAAAATGCCGAATGTCATGTTAAGTATATCTGCTGTTATGCAGCTTCCATTTAAATACCATTCTTCTACAGATCATATTGGCCTGCAGTTCTGGCATGAAAGGTTTAATACTACATAAAGGTATAAATTCATGTATTTGTGTGAATGTGTTAATAGATCCATTTTATTAGTGTTATACAATGTGAGACAAATAGACTGCTTCTCAGGAAAATCACTACTAGTTTATTAATCTGTGACTCAGGAAAAAATTGAAGTCTGTGCTGTAGGGTGTCACATCATTATGGTGGTAAATTCACTTCTGCCACTTCACTCAAAAACTGGCTGGATAAAGGTCTGGGAAGTGTTGGGAACAGGGTACAGGTCTGTACTGGAACCATGCTGATCTAAAACACTTTGTAGTTAATGGGTACAGTATTTGTTACATGATAAACTGTATTTTGATATTTACTTTTTGCAGATTTTGTACATCCACAATTTGGCATCTGCTAGTGCCATCTCCTCCATCACTCTATGAAGAAAGTTCCTTATTTCAGAAACATTTGTTTCATGCATTGTTGTAGGCATGCAGTTATATTTAGTTTACAAAGCCATTTGCTCTAATTAAAAAAAGTATGGATGGTCTAAGACACGTGCTAGTTACATTTTACTTTTTAGGACAATCCTCAGTTTGATGTGTTCTTATGCTGAACACCACATGCAGTTCAAACGGTAATTATCGTGGCTTTTGAGGGAAGGGAATGAGCAATGAAAAGCATGACCCACCCGGACATTTCAGGCTGTTTTTCTGTACCATGATATTGATTACCTCTGATGTGTAAGATGTGCAGCTGCCAAACATTAGATCCACTTAATTTTAGGTTTAGTAGGTCAATTTTGGTATGTTACAAGTCACTGACCCCAAGTGTTATTAGCAGCTTTGACTTCCAGCCTGTGAATAAATCAATAACCTGGTTTTGGAATTTCAGAAATAATTCTGCAGACATGTTAAAAACTGGCTTTCTGAAGGTGGCTGTGGCTGATGACTGGAAAGTCCAGCAGGGCTCATTTGGCATACTTGGCAGTTCATCTTGGGCCATTTTGTGACTATGGTACATTTTTTATTATCCAGAGCAATGGAATGGAAAGAAGCATAAAAAATCAGACAACACAGGCAGTCCAGAATTACTGTATAGAGTTTTCAGCTGACACTGTAATTTTAACTAACTATTGATGTTTAGATCATAATTTTAGCAGATCAAAACTTCACAGCATGTAGGATTGGGAATGTGTGGTCCATATCGACTATTTCTAGATTGTAGATTCTGAAGGACACTGGAGAACAGAAATGAAAATGTTATAGGAAGAGTGGGGAAGAGACAAATAATGATTCAGGGTTGTCTGTCAGTAGGTTATTGTTAGCAGCCTTGAGTAAATTCAGCAAGGAGTAAAAACTAGATGTGCACAGATAGTCTGTAATCCATATTCAGATAAATGGGAATATACCTTACGTACAGGGATGTTTGAAGTAGGACAAATTGTGAGCAGCCTGGCCAGATGTGTAGATTTGAGGTGTTTATCATGGTGAATGTGAAGAGTATGGCCTTGAGGTATGTGACATTGTGTATCTGGTACAAACATTTTCAGAGAACCTCTCTGTCAGACCACATGCCATCACACCCCAGAAGACCATAATCTTAAGATCCATGTATAAGTATTCCACCTTCAGGTTTACAGCACTGTGTCATTTCTATAAACATTTATGTAATTCACTTTGGCTCAATAACAGAATTTACCAGAGTATTACTTTTTTACATTTAACAGATTCGGACCCTAAATGTGACTACTCTGTTGCCTCATTACTTTAGTCAACAGATATGTTAATTCGATCTTTGAGATAATTTACATTTGTGTATTAGAACAGGTTGCCTGTGCTGCTGTCTATCCTTAGCTGTGAGAGACAGTATCTTTAACACAGGTTGTAAGGAAAAGTGCTAAACCCTGTATATGTTTGGCTTTTGACAATAAAAAAGTGAATTGCAAATGTAAGACTGGAGGTCCGATAGTGTTGATATTCTTGGTCCCTTGAGAATTGTACCAATTAAATTGCAAGTGCACTAGTTCTTAAACTGAACACTTCCTGCGGACAAACTAGGTACTGTATTGTCTTGTAGTAACTGTATTTGACAGTGCTGAATATTTGTTTCGTCAGAGACTATTGACTAGCATGTCACAGTTTGCCTAATAGGCCTCTTTCTAAGCAGTGCCTTACTAGATGAGCATCAGCTTCAAGAAGCAGTCTAACATTGAGCAGAATGGGGCATCACCTGGCTATCTGTCACGAAATGTTCATGTATGGAAAAGGTTGCAAAACCAGAATTGTATATAAAGAATCTATGTTGAGTAGTGTGGCAAGTTACAAAAATGAGATGGAATGTTATAACTTGCTGTAGGGATGGGTTGTTGCCAGGCAATGGAATGTGAGGTAGGAATCTTGGACCAGATGTATGTTATTATCAAATGCTCTTCATTTCTTCAGTGTGAATATGTTCTGTGTGTGTGTGTGTATACACACACACACAGGGGTAATAAAAATTCTTTGAATGTTTGAAATCAGATTTCATAACACTCATTAAAGAGTTGTGCACTATTTCATGAAGTGTCATATGAATTCATATTGTTCAGTACTTCTGTGTAACAGAAGTGATAAATTATTTCATTGTGGAAAGGACTTTGAGATCTTTGTTAAATGGATGATTTTGTCCCAAAGTTAATGAAATGAGAAGAAACATATTCACAAGTACTTGACAACAGGGTGAGATGTAGTTTCTGACAACAGGGTGAGAGGTTTTTCATAGGTGTTTGCAAAATGTTTCTATGCATATTGCTTCTATGTAAAACTGTATACCTACATTGTTTACAGATATAGAACATGACTCCACAGAAGTTGCTAATATTTGTAGTTTTGCAGAATGTTTACCAGAAACAAGACAACCTGAAGCCTTGCAACACCCTGCAGTAAAACTAGAGGTATTTTTCGTAATGGTTTCCCGGGTTATGACAACATTTCCCCAGTTTTTGGTCTAAGATCACAATGTTCCAATAGGGTGAAATGTTTTTCACGCTGCAGTAAACTTGGCAGAGTCTATGGCTAATCAATCTGTGCAGCAGTCAAAGAAACAAATTTTATCACGCTACAGTACAACATATGCCATTCCTGTCCCCAGTATGTTACTTGTTATTTTTTTTATTATTATTATTCTGCATATCAGTCCTCAAGACTTCAATTACATGCTTCATAAATTGATATCTTGTACCATCTTGAAAGAATGTGAAAGACTTCAGTCACAAAGGTATATGCTTTCCCTTCTAGGGTCAGTAGAATTCCTTCAAAAACTATCTGGAATCCTGATATAAATTTGTGTTTAAAGAATCTCACTGGAAGATGTTACATTGTTTGAACATGCTGTAGTGAAAGGGTTAAGATGTAATGTATGAACCTGTACCCAAGGAATTCCGTCTTTACAAGATATCTACCAGTATACTTTGATATACTTCTGATTGGTTGCGTTTTCTTTTGTGAACCACTTCTGGTTACAAACATCCATTTTCCTTATCCTGCTAGAAGGGGAAGGTGACATGGGGGCCCTGCTTGGTGCAAAGAGTGATTGTAGTTCTGCAAGCATAATCTGTGGACTTACGTGGTGAAACTTTGTTATGAAGTATTCTCTTTTACAACCTTCCTTTCATAATCTATGTTGCAGAGATATAAAATATGGGGTTAATATCCTCTTAGAACATGTAAAAAGTCTGTCCTTCTCATTGAAATATCTGTTTCCAGAGTAGTTACAGTGGTTATGACTGGTTCTGTGAGCACTGTTTCACAGTTTATTCATATGGCCTTAGTTATGCATGGTTTACTAGTAGTGGAAGGCTGACAATGGGAGATGTGATGGGTAGATTGTACTTCAGTTTACTTTAATACGGGAGAAGCATTTGTGCTGGAATTGTGAGGATTGTATAACATTTGTGATATCTGGTACAAGTGATGGGTTTCAATGGCGGTGTTTTGTATGAGCAGGAGGAAGTTATGGTAGTGTTTGGTGTTTTAGAAGGAAGCTATTGTGGTTGTGTTTTGTATGTGCATAAACCATCAGACAGATTAATATTAAGGAATGTGTGAAATTGATTTATCTATATGTCACTTATCTACACAGTATGAATATTTATGCTATGTGTTCTATATTACATGCATTTTGGACTCGGTATCCCATTTTTGCTCATCTTGTGTAATAATGTGGTGCATACTGCTCTCTGTACTGACATAACAGTCAATATTCTTTTCCCAAAACTTTGAATTACCACTCTTGAAGTCAGTAGAATGACAGTACTGTAAAGGCAGATCTATAAATATGTTACTCAAATGTTAAGATTTTTTAGATTATTTGTTATTGATCTTGGTCCCATTAAATTCTTACCAAACAACCTTATATTTACATTGCTCAAAGATGCCAGATGTAATTTGCTGGCTTCAACAAAATCAGGAATCTTTGCAAATATTGTATGAGAAATTGTGCTACCAACACAACCCATCCCTATATCAGACATCCACAATAGCTGTACAAAATGAAGAACGCTGTAGTTCATAAGTAATTATGAATTAACACACAGAAAAGTGTGTGTCTCATAGAGATGGCAGCAGCAGTTCTGAGGTGAGACATGTCTTGCGTAGTGCTATCTTGTTCAGGCTCAACATCTCCTCCAAACGTTGCACTTTGTAGCTGCAATTTGTCTTGCACCGTTGCCGTAGCTTCTTCTCACGCCTTCCAAACTTGCTGACTCGCTCTGAAATATTCCAGTATGGCTTCTTTACTTTCCTTATACAGTAATTCTTGTGGCAGTGGTTTAGTTGTACATCTGTTACTATACACAATGTGCTGCATGGCTAGTAGGGAAAATTCACAGCCTTGTGTAATATGTACAGATATTACCTTTGGTCTTTCAGAGGGGCTCCTAAAACACTGATCTTCACCTGGAACATTAACCCTTGGATTGTGGATTCCTACTTTTACTGTACAGGGTGCTTTATGTACCCATACCTTGCTGATCATTTTCTCAACATTTGTCTTTCTAAGTTTGATTCCTACAGTCAATTACAGACAAAAAATTACTTTCAAGTTTTTCGTTTCTCATGCAACTGTGTAGATTGAAAATTGCTATTGACAAGAAAATATAGTTTTGATCAGAAATATGAATGAAATATATCTGTATTATGGTTGTTCCTGGCAGTTTTCACATTTTATTTGAATTGTGTTGATACAGCGGTCCTTTAACATCCTTTCTGATCACTGGCAAAATTTTTAGCCTGTTCTACTGTCCTTAGCTTTTTGGACCAAGAGAACACCTTCCACGCCATCTTCCTCTGTCTTTCTTCATATTTTTAAGGGAAGCTAGTTGTTTTCACAGGACACCCATTGCTCTCATGGCCTTGCAAGTATGTTTGTTGCTGTTACCACCATCAGCCCTCATTCTTATATGTGCTCTTACCATTTCTTCTCCAAAACAAAGAAGATATAGATGCTTTGAATTATTATTCTTTTGTTGCCAATTGGGTTATTTCAGCATCCACAGTACAATTGCATTTACAAAAGTAACAGCAATCAAGCTGAGAAATAGTTTCAGATGCCTGTGCTTTGTTGATGTAGAAATGTGTTCCCTCAAGAGCTTGTCCAGAATGCCAAACCCACTTTTAGTGCCATTGTATTGCATGATGATTTGAGGTTTGTCATTTTGTTTGCTCACTCTGGCACGTGTCTTCATGATGCTGTGAAGAAAGGAGAATGGCAGCCTTGTTTCTTTCTGGTACATATGATACCCGTGTTCGGTTCTTTGGTAAAACCAAAGGTAGAAGAACAGACCTCTCTTTGTTTTCCACTGAGAAATTGTGCTGGGATTTCAGGTTCATTCTCTCCCTTAGTGTGTCAACCAGTGTCATATTCCTAGTCACAAGGATATTTGCTAGTTCATAACTTGTAAAGAAATATTCAGTGGTATCGCCTCTTCCAGTTCCATTAATGTGACAGACATCTTTGACAGCTCAAAGGCCCTGCTTTTTCTCCCTTTCTCCATCAGTCTTGTTGGTGTATACTTGCATGTTGTAGGCATAAAAATATTTTGCATCAGCAGGAACCCTTACTTTGATCCCATCCTTACTCGGTTTTGATTTTATAAACACATAGAATGGACATTTGTCTCTAAACACCACCAACTGCTCATCAATAGTTGTGTGTTCGTTTAGTTTGTATGTCATTCAAAATATGCTGATGCCTTCAAATACATCTTGGAATGGAACTAATTTTTCTGTTGATTGCTTGTAGTTTTGTCATTGTAACAAGTGAGACATGGAATTTGAAAGAACTAATCCCTTGCCATTATTGCAGCAAAAATTGGTCTGGCATAGTTAGCATTTGTTGTTCACAGATTTCCTACTGGTTACTTTATTGTCCTCAGAACACCAGAAACATTCGTGAGTCACAACTCAAGCAACAAGTGACTGCAATATCTGAGCTCATTAATCAGTTACCTGTACTGTAAAGGAGTTGGTATTGACACTCTTGCAATTCTTATGTGTTAGACTATTTATATAGTAAGTTTTGGCAGAACAGTTATTTGATACTTTTTTACTAACATGGATACAAAGTGGTCCAGTTGGATTTGAAAAAACATAGGATACTGGAAAAATAATATACTCACCACGTAACAATAATTTTGGGTCAAGGGGATTTCAAAGAACAAATAAAAAAATTTGGCAAGATTGTTAGCAAATACCACCAAGACCTGTCCAAGAGAAGACCAAGCCTGGGTACATTTGGTACGCAGTCAATAAAGTAAGGGTTAATATGGAATTCTAAATATTATTTTAAATGATAGAGTTCAAGAGTGAACAGGCAGTAGGTCAGTGAATTAACAAGTACTCTAAATAACTGAGGGGCTTTTGTGGAAAGTCTTACAAGCTGAAGAGCAATATTTTCATGACAGGCCTACTGGTGTCCTTGTTTATGAATGGTTTATATTATTTTTTAATAAATACAGTGTACATACTAATATATTTATCTTGAGGTTGGTAACTTTCTGTAGATTCCCAATTGGTGGTGAGAAGAATACTTCAAAATGCAGGTACAATATAGAACTGGGTCCTAATATATCAGTGTGTCATACAACATATACCTCTTCACATTCTTAGGTGGTGTGGCATATTGGCTGATTACAGCTTCCAAACCGCACTGTGGTAGTTAGTGCTTCTGCTGTACCAGCAGTACATCACAAATTCAGCTCTTGGGTGTCTTTAGTATTCAAGTCTTGCTGTGATGTCTCTATTATGTTTTCAGATTTCTGCAGAAAAATTAAAGGAATTGTTTACAAGCATTACAGAAGGCTGTGAATTTAATTGTGATTGTTATTTATGAGCATTCATAGCTATGGAATGTGCCTGCAAGATTCTATTGTAAGTCTGCTGCTGGCATACGAAAGTCTGCGCAACAGTCTGGTTGGTAGTAAGGAAGAACATTGTTTGGAGAACGTAATTCATGTCTGGGTCCTTGATTAGGTCCCTCGGCAGTGTGTTCGCACAAGGTAAACTTGTCCTTGCACATGCCATGAAGGCATGTAAGGGGAGTGAATGTATGTCTCCAGTATGTATGTGGCTGATATATGTGAATATAAACACTGTTATGTGCATATGTGTATGATCACAGTCATATGAAAACTGTTTGCTCTGGACTTGTGTTCTAACAAGCCTTACTTGCAGATGTTGTGCCTAGAGGTATGAAACGGAACTTATGTCGCAGGTCTTCAAAGTCGCCTGCAGTGATTGTTTGCAATTGGAAGGAATGGACAGTTCCACTTCGCACGACCCAAGAATGCAGCTCCACCTCACTGTTCTTCATGTCTGGTTGTTGGAAGGCATACTGCAAGTCGAATAGGGATGTTTGTCAATAGAAGGGAATGTATAGTTTCTGTGTAGACACACAAAAGTATATCTATGTCTAGCAGTGATGTGCTTGTTGGCCAAATGATGGATAAACACCAGTACTGACTTGTTAATGGTTGTCACACTTGACAGCGATTTTGATTCAAGTAATTGATTGGACTAGTTTTTTTTTTTTTTGAAGCTATTAAAGTTAGCAGCAGCTATGTATTAAATTATTGGGAAGGGGTGGGACTCTTCATATCGTCGGACTGATGCAAGGAGTCATAATTTCCTGACAAAGAGAAATATGGAAATGGCAAAACAATGTTACACTTATCTTTTGTTTCTGTATTTTCCTTATACAGCAATTATGAAATACTCATATAAAGGGAAGTTTTGTTTGATTGCTTCTCTGTTTGTTTTGTTTTTACATCTGCAGCAAAGTTAATGAAATTTGGTTTGTTAGTAACTGTACAGTAGGTGTCATCAAATGAATTTAATTTTGATTCCTTTCAGTCAAGTGTAAGCATCCTAATATTAAGCTTTTTTTTTTTGGGGGGGGGGGGGATTTTAAACTTAACAATCT
>Ga0136643_10002315_pt1 | contig 24552 bp, 20 predicted proteins | sample TergutLab28metaG_FD_96883 | JGI IMG/M metagenome (GOLD analysis project Ga0136643, IMG submission 96883) | Labiotermes labralis P1 segment gut microbial communities from Petit-Saut dam, French Guiana - Lab288 P1 (version 3) (version 3) | ecosystem: Host-associated > Arthropoda: Insects >... | reverse complement strand
TTCATTTCATTTCATTTATTGTACATCCGTATTGTTACATATGTAACACTGGACTTGTCTAACTATATATTACAAAATTACAATATATATACAAAGTCTCAAACTGTAACAATCATAAAGTAGTTATCCATATGGTGTAATAAAACAATTTCGATACACAGTCCAATCCAATACAATAGTGAAATACATTAATATTACTGTGATAAAATTATTAAAAATGACTAATGAATAATATCATAATTACAAACCAACTTTACCCAAAACTGTAAAACCTCGTTAACTAAACAGCAGGTATGGCTCGGTAGCAAGGATTTTAATTCTTTTTTTTAAAGAGTTTAAAGTTGTCTAATTTTTCATACTAACCGACACCTTATTACATAGTTCGATCGTCTTATTTACCACACTTTTTAAAAATAAAAGTGTATTGCAAAATTGCACGTGGAATTTCATTTTACTACTAGTGGTATGACCATATGGCTTATTAGCAAGGATTTTAATTCTTTTTTAAACAGTTTTAAGTTATCCTACTTTTTATACTATCTGGTACATTATTATATAGTTTGATCCCCATATTTACCACACTTTTTCAAAATAAAACTATTGCAAAATTGCACGTGGAAGTTCACCTAATGTTATGACCATGTGTGGATACCGGGCAATAATCCCGACTGGGACTTAATTCATCGCGTTCTTGTATATTTCACTTATGCTCAACGATTATGATCGTAGGTGGAGACATTTTGAGCAAGGTTTTACGGTAACTAGCTGCTTGTTTCATTTCCGTAAGCCCGATACGACGGCACGCTTTAAAAAAAAGTACTGAGTAGATGGGCGCAGAATGGTTATGGTCAAAGGGATGTTAGCAACATTAAGAATTTGGAAGCGGTTAGAGGCTTCTCAGTTCTCGTTTATTAAAAGATCATGTGCAAGTGCTGACTACATGAAAGAAAAGGTAACTGCAAGACTGTGTGATCTGTGTTGAAGTTGTAAATAATTGGTTCTCATGGATTGACATTATTGGTAATTCAAATTTACGTTTTATACAGACGGGATTGGTGCTAGGCGTGTATACGAGTAAGAGTAATGCCGAGGATGACACAGATCATTTGAAATTTACACCATCAGCCCAGAAAATCAACGAAAAGACGAATGGAACACTGCTAGATTGTATTAAGTTGTAAGTATTATCAGACTGCAATAGGATTGCGACGAAACGGTTATTAACACATGAAATTGTTTGTATTCTACGTAGTTGAGGTTATATAGAAGTACTAGGGTCTTGTCATCATTCTGGTCTGTTTTTTACAAAAAAAATGGTGTAGATAAGAAGCACTGGGTAAATGATTGCGGAATCGGCATGCGTTACACGTGTGTTAAGCACCTTCCGCATTTTCTAACCCTACTGAGCACTGACAAGTGTGTGGTTTTTGTGGCTTGTTGAGGTAATGTAAGTTTTGGGCATTTTTGTAGTACAAGGATGCCATTCGGAGAGAAGGACATTGTTGTGCATGAAACTTCCTTTCTGTTGTAGACGTTTATCTCACATCTTCACAGTTGTGTAAATTAGTGGTGTGTGGTTTGGTTTAACCATACTGAACATATGTCAAACACTGGTGTATGATTTGAACTCTTCCAGTCACAGAATGCAGTCTGCTTTTTGTTGCATGGAATACATCTCTTTGCCCAGCTGAAATGAAAGTGAAGTGATTTGTTTAGTTTTGGAGGAATGGAGTACCTCAAGTATGAAGTTCTGTGGACACACACACACACACACACACACACACACATACACATACACACAGTGATTGGAGTTGTGTAGGCAAGGTTTCATGTTCATCAGAATTGAGAAAAATGTACATGCACGAGGAAGTTTCTTTGGATGTGCAGGCAGTATGGATGACACTGTTTAGTTTAACATACAAGCAGTGCTTACTGTGTAAAACTGGCTGGGTGTCAAATGAGAATCTTGAGAGAAATGGATTTTGATTATTTTTGTGCCATAAATGGTAGAGTTTTGGTGGTCTTCAGTGGCTTCCCTACCACTTATTTTGGCTCTTTGATTCAAAAGTTTCCGTGTACCTGCCGTGGATGTTGTTTGGTTTGTTTTTGTCTGAGTTGCTTAGCTGGCATGGTAGTACAATATTGGTTAAGTGGCAGAAGTTGACCTGAAACACATATAATAATGCTGCCAATAACGTGTTAGCATTTTCATTTACTGATTAATATAATATAATATAATATAGTCCAGGGAAATCTTCAGAAACTATCCACCCATTGGCATTATTTTATTGTTTCAGGCCAAGCTGTACTGATCTGTAATGCAATTTTGCAACTAGATCATCCCAAATTAGTCCAACTCTCAAGTTCACATAATGGCTTCCAGCCGTAGTAGTGGCAGTGCATCATCGTCAGCAACACCACAGAGAGTTCGTCCCATGAAGCGTCAACATCCAACAGTATTTAATGGTATTGGGGGATCATTTGAGGACAAAAACAGTGACTTCCTGTGCCCTGTTTGTTTTGACCTAATAGAAGAGGCTCATGTCACGCACTGTGGCCACACATTTTGTTACCGTTGCATCTCGAAGTCACTAGAGTCAAGTGGACGTTGCCCCAAATGTAGTTTTGCTTTGGAAGGTCTGGAAAATGTGTTTCCAAATTTTTTGCTTAATGAACTGGTGTCAAAGTATAAATCCCGTACTATGGTATCAGGGGAGCTAGGATTGTCTCGTGGTGGTTCTGGGGATAATCTTCAAGGCTCAGCAGATGGTTTTCGAGATTATGTGGCTTCTGAATCCCAGAATTTGACCCTCCCTGATGTGAATATAATTTTGGAGGTTCTTACTCAGAGAAAGCATTTGTTGGAAGCTGAATCTTGTGTTGCCCAGAATCAACTTCTGTATGAATTTCTTAAACACCTTTTGCAGCAAAAAGAACAGCAGTTAAGTCAGTTGAAGAAAGAGGTTGCTGTTATAAAGAAAGACATGGATGAGGTGGAGAATATTTTGAAAGATGTTCAGAATAAGTGCCCAAAATTGGACAAAGAGAGTCAAGCTGATTGTAGCACTACAGCCCCAAGTTCATCAACAAAAGATGTGATCTCAAATAGTGTAAGTGGCACATTACAGAAAAAGGAGTCAGGAGGGACACCTGGTGATAGTGGTGGTAGTGATGGATTCAATGGCAGCCAGAAGACCTCAGATAATTCAGTGATGGCACTTGCAATGAGACGGAAGCGAATGCATGGCCATTTTGACGATTTTGTACAGTGCTATTTCAGTTCAAGAGCTAAAGAGCTAATGTTAGGTAATACTGACAAAACACCTTCAACAGACAGTTCTGTGGGTGCTGCGTCTGGTTTGGATATTTTTCGTGAAAACCTTGTCAAGTTTTCTCGATACAATACGTTACGTCCCTTAGCAACGTTGAACTATTCAAGTGACATTTTCAATAATTCTACAATTGTGTCTAGCATTGAGTTTGATAAGGACAATGAGTTTTTTGCAATAGCTGGTGTTACCAAACGAATAAAGGTGTTTGATTATGGGGCTGTGATCAGAGATGCGGTAGATATCCATTACCCATGTGTTGAAATGATATCAAGTTCCAAGATTTCATGTGTGAGCTTCAACTCTTACCACAAGGGCATTCTGGCCAGCAGTGACTATGAGGGAGCAGTAACAGTGTGGGATGCTGTAACAGGGCAGCGGACAAAAACTTTTCAGGAACATGAGAAACGGTGTTGGAGTGTTGATTTCAATGATGTGGATACCAGATTGATTGCATCAGGATCAGATGATGCAAGAGTCAAACTGTGGTCTCTCAACATTGACCACTCAGTGGCATCACTGGAAGCCAAAGCAAATGTGTGTTGTGTTAAGTTTAACCCTCGTAGTTCCTGTCATCTGGCATTTGGTTCAGCAGACCACTGCGTCCATTATTATGACTTGCGAAATATGAAAGAAGCTCTTTCCATATTTAAAGGTCACCGCAAAGCTGTTTCATATGTTAAATTTCTGAATAAGGAGGAAATAGTTTCAGCTTCAACTGATAGCCAGCTCAAAATGTGGAATATCAATAACCCACAGTGCTTACGTTCATTTGTTGGTCACATTAATGAGAAAAATTTTGTGGGTCTTGCAACTGATGGTGATTATGTGGCATGTGGTTCAGAAAATAATTCTTTGTATGTGTACTACAAGGGGCTCACAAAACAGTTGTTCAGCTTCAAATTTGATGCTTTACGAAGTGTTCTGGAAAAAGAAAGACATGAGGATGATGTGAATGAATTTGTATCAGCTGTTTGCTGGCGGCAGCACTCGAGTGTTGTAGTTGCTGCCAATAGTCAGGGGATTATAAAAATTTTGGAATTGGTGTGACTAATTATTGGTTGTGTCTGGTAGGGTTTGGTTTGAGTTGTTTAGAAGTAAGCTTTATTGAAGAAAGAACCAAGTGTTCACTGAGATTGTCACTGGGCTGCAAAGTCTGATTGTGTATGTCATATAATGTGCTTAAGCACGTAAGTTTTATAGTGTTAAAATTAACAGCCTTTTATAGCATATTTGAAGACTTTTAGAATAAGTTTAATAGTTGCCATAAAGTGAAAACTTCAACTGGTGGTAAATGTTCATATCACCTGGTATGAATGTTTTTTATGTTTCAGTGTTAGAAGTCGTATGTTCATTAATGACTGCGTTTATTGTGTTTGTGTACTTTTCTGTATGATGAATTATATGAATAATATGAGGTTAATTTTTTCTTTACTTGTTCCTAGTCTTATGGTCCAGTGTAATACTTTCGGATAAAGTTAAATATTATAAAATTTCATTTTTGTGTTAAGTTCAAATGCCCTTGATTGTGACCATGTTTTTGGGGTTTCATGATGCAGAGGTTATTACATTTTGTTGGGGTAAGTTATGAGAGAGAAGTACAAAATTTACCTTCTATTTTTGGTATGTCAAGTTGGACTTCTAGAGAAAGTTTGTGAAACTTACAACAGCTGATCCTGAGGTAAGAGTGGGGCATTTTTGTAGTCTACATTTTGATGTTATCCATACATCTTTGCCTAGGTTGCATGTGTGGTCTCTTCCGTTGAGTGTCTGCAGTCAATATTCTGTATGAATTCTTCATTTCCCTATTAAAATTGCTTGTTTTCCCATTTTATCATCTGTGATTTTATAACTGTAATAGAATGAGGTGTAGAGTATAAATTGTGGAGCCCTCATCATGTAATTTACTCTGCTCTTTCCAGTTCCCTCAGTTCTTTTTTCAGTATTCCGTAGTTTGTATTCCCTGTTTTATTTAAATTTATGGCAAGCATATTTTATGCCATTGTTTATACCTTGTTTGAAGGATGTCTGCCAAGAGATTACTGTGTCAGATTTTTCATATGATTTTTTTGTATTCCTGATAGTTTGACAGGCTAGTATGCTTAGAGGTATGGCCATATTGCTTCCTCCATCATTTCTGTACATTCATCACTTATAAATTTGCCACTTTTCCGTCATTGTTACTAAAAGAAGAAATGAATTTGAACCATATGAACCACATGATTTTAATATGATTCATTACCTTTCTTTTTATGAGTGTTGAAATAAATGGTCTGTTATAGTTAGTATTCTACATGATCACCTTTTGTAACTTTGTTGTCCTGAGTGCTCAGTCTGGTAGGTGATCCTCTTTCGGGAAATGGGTGTGGTTCACCGAATTACATATAGTTTTAATTATTTCTTTTTACTTGCTTTATTTACTCAACTTATTGTTGATAAAATGAAAAAAAAGGCGTGCTGTATGAAGTTAAACAACTAAATCATATTTTATTGAAATAACACAGTCACTTGTACTTCCTCACTCACACCTTTTGTACGCGACTGACTTCCTTACTGGACTGCTAGCATCTGTTATCAGCTCCTAACCATTTTGTTGTTTAAATCTCTCCCCTCCTACCTATCACCAACGGTTCTGAATATATGTTGACAGATTAACCTACAATGCATGGCCAGCAAACCTAAGAAACAAATATATAAAAAATGTTCAGCTACAGTATTATTTGTGTTATCTTCCAGCATACCAACATATTGTTCTGTAAATAAATTTCTGCTTTGTTAGGAGTGTTTTGTTAGACTGTGTTCAGTTTAGTTTGTATCATATTGTATTTTAAGTGTAGTGATGGTTATTTGGTAATGTAGTTCATTCTTGTATATCATATATGTGCCATTTGAGATTAGTTATGCTCCTAGAACATTTTAAAGCAAATTATGAAGTTAACAATTTATGTTCAATGGACCGTGCATTGTATAATATGGCAATAATTATCCAACAAGATGCAACAGAATACAGTTTATTTAAATCTGTCAACTGCTCAACATGTTTCAGGTGATATTTCACCCATCATCAGGAGCTCATAACACTGTATCAACAGTATCTGGCATTAATGAGACCTGTGCTGCTACCTGTCATGAACTTTCCCGTCCAGCCACGTTCACGACAGGTAACAGTATAGGTCTCATTAATGCCAGATACTGTAGATTGCAACTTGTCGGACAATTATTGCCATATGAAGTTCACACTATTACAGGCCATGAAGGCCCAGAGGAGGAGTAGTAAGATACTTCTACTCTTCTTTTAACCTGGATGCTAGATGGGATAGGTGGTTAATCCTATGCTTCAGCTATTTTACCTGAGTGAAAGAGACCCCCCATGTATAGGAGGCTGGGTGGGCCCCAGGGGTTGGATGGGTACAGAAAATCTTGCCTGCGGTGGGATTCGATCCCTGGACCATCCAGCCTGTAGCGAGTGGCTGTACAGACTACATTATCCACAAACAAATTATTCTCTGCATTCTGTGTTTTTCAGTTCAGTATCATATTAGCAGTTCTTTATACTCATTTATCTCTGACATGTTAAATAATACACATAAAAAACTGTATTTCGGTACGGTAGTTCATCACAACTACAGGAAAAGCCTGCCATTGTAATGAGCCATTTCAGTTCCAAATATGTTATTATATTCAAGCAGCAGGACATAAGATAGGCTGTTCTCATGGGGTATCCTTGCTTGTGTGTATGTTTCCTGTTTTAGACATGCTGGTGCCTAGCGATTGAAAGTCTTTAGAATGCACAGAAGGCATTTGAGAAGCATAAGAGTAGGCCAGTTCCATGAGTAGAAATAGCAGTGGAGTTAATCATTTATCTTAGTAATTAACCAAATTGATGCAAAAAATTTTGTTTTATAATAAGTTTATTTCATGCCTCTACGTGTTTTGAGCACATGTGCTCGAAACACGTAGAGGCATGAAATAAACTTATTATAAAACAAAATTTTGTGCATCAAGTTAATTACTAAGATAAATATACTGAAATGCATGGTCAGCAAAACACACACACACAAAAAAAAAAAAGAGTTAATCATGTCTTATATGTGTAATACCATGGTGAATAAAATACAGTAATTCCTTGGCATGTGAGCAATCAGTATGAAATTGTGTTTGTATGAGATGCATAAATTAATGCCGGTGTTTCAATTTGTGCTCACATTTTCATTTATTTGAGCTTCTCCTTGTCACAAACCAGTCATTTTCCCTGGTATCTCTTCTCAGCTGTTGTTGGTTCCTGAATCTTTTTGAATGCACAGGTGTCACTGCATTCCGTAGTGATTTGCACATAAGTAGAGCATTGCAGTGTGTCTTATACTTCCCATAGTGTTGTTGTCAAGTTTGGTGTTCTAAGTGTTAATCGTTTTGTGCTTATTAGATCTTTAGAATATCTTGTGTATTGTATTCATAAGAATGGTACCTAATCTTTATATATATTTCATACAGCTTTGATTGTGTAACTACTGTTATGCATAGGTTGGTGGCTTAGAATGTTATTCAGGTATAGTGACCATTATTGTCATTTTTCATGTTTGGGTACCATTCTATGTTGGTATTAAAAGTTAACTTTTTATGTTTGTGGGGAAGATTTTTATCACTGGACAAGTCATGATTTATAATGTGCTAGGAAATGGGGAATAAATTTTGTTTTTTGAGTTTTCACATTATGAGCAGTTTTTAAGGATCAGTTAACTGTGTAAACTGAGGGGTTACCATACTAAGTACCAAGTTTTCAGAGAAATGCTTTCTTTTTCAACTTTAAATTAACAGGTATGTGGGATTGTTAATGTAGTGGCCTGGAAATCATTATCAGGGCTTGTGAACTTATGGCAGGTCCTGTTTCCAAACCCAAGAATTTATTTACTACATCAAAGTCTTCAAGAACATTTCTGTACACTCTACCAACATTCGTGTCAGTATTTTTGAATGTTGTTGTTAGAAAGTATCTTAAATGTTTGCACCCATTGAACTGTGTGAACTACTATCTAAAATATGTATACTTTGAATCAGGTGTACATTTCTGGTTCTCATTATGAGACAGTTTGTTTCTTGCAGACAGTCTTATATCACTTAGAAAAATGGCAGTTGTGACATGTTTATATAAGTGTTTATTGTCAATGTTCCTTGGTTCTTGAAATCAAACTCACCACAAGTGAGTAGTCAACGGCATTTTACAAACATCGTCCATAAAAATATTTTCACATCTTAGCCAGAAGTAATGAAAAGTGAGAGTCTATTTGTATGAAATTTGAGCATGTGGATGATAAACTGTGACAGGCAAGGGAAGTCATAGGTATTATTGTTACTGCTAATTCAGTAGGAGTGTATATTTCTGTCCATTGATTTGTAACTGCTCAGCATGATACACTGTGACAAACAGTTCTGTTAGAACAAGGTTGTCAGGTATATATGTATCCATGAGGAGCACTGCTGATGGGGAAGAAACATGATTTTGTGTCAAAGCTCTTGTTATTTAAGACAGATAAGCTATACACTTCTATGTTGATGGAGGTTGGAAGATTTTATATTCATACTTACACTCTTTTTAACACCTTATTGCCATGTTGCTCACATTCTTGTCCATGAATTATTGTGGCCCATAAGGTGATTATGCCATGCAGCAAATACATGTGTCTGTGAGTAGCTGATTGATTCTGTGGTACCATGTAGCATAGAAACTATAGTCAGACATGTAGAGAGCAATGTCTAGTGTGACTAAACACTTTGATTGAGTCACTTTTTACATATTCAGAAGAATCAGTCCGTATGCTTACAGAATATCTGTATAAGTAATAGCAACAAGTTAGCTGAATTTTTAGACATGTTAGGTCATAAATGTCATCATTTGATCTGTGATTATTTAATTAGGTGCCATAGAAGGTGGGGCAAAACATACTGCAGTTCATTATGTAGTATCCAGTGTAAATGAATAAAAAGCAAGTGACAAATTACTTACCCTTGCACACTGTACTTTCGTGTCATATAGAAACACTCTGTAGATGTTTACTGCCGCAACAGAAATGAGATCATATAATTTTGCTTTTAGTTCTTGATTCAAAATTTTGTTTATAGTTTTGGGTATATTCTGGTACCTCTGCTGCCTGTCTTTCTTGCTACTTCTGGAGGTAAGGCTCTTCTTTGTAAGATTGTTCTCTAAACTGTTAATCAGTACACAAATGAAAGTGTTCAAATGGATCGTGGGTGAGGGATGTACTGAGGAAAAGTGCTTAGATTAAATTAACAGCAGTACTAGCTTTGTTATGTGAATCAGTAAAAGTAGTTCAGTAGTTGTGGCCCTAGAAGGTAGGGAAATGAATGGGAAACAGAGCCACAGAGCTGAATCCTGAAATATGGATGCATTTTCAAAGACCATTGGATTTGTTCTGCTTGGGCTGGGATATTGTCTCCTTTGTCTGGGACAGTCTAGTTTTAAGTCCTGGCAGGCTCTGGGGCCCACCCAGCCTCCTATTCAGTGGATACTCAGGTGCTTTCCTAAAGCAACCAGGTTGTGAGGCTGACCACCTAGCTCAATCTAGTTCTGAGGTGGAGAATGGGTGGAGCAATTCCTTCACTCTTTTATATGCTTTCATTGTATGCACAGGGACATTACCATTGTTGATCGTAAGTAGTAACCAGGTACGTGTAGGGGACTTAAAATGGTTTATATTAATAAGCATATAGCAGAATATCATTTCAGATGTGGCAGATTGCAAGGAAGCATAGAAGTTTCCTGTCAACTGATAATGTTCTATCATTATCAGCCAGAAAAGGAAATTGAGACTGGTGATGTCTGTAGATGTGACAGAGCAACTGGATTTAATATTTTTATAGTTAATAGTTTACATGCATTAAAATGAAAGGAGTTTTGAGATTTTTTAATAGTTTTTATATATTTTAAAATAAAATCTTAAGAATGATGTTCAAACCTGATACAATTCATGAAGATTTTTTAGTGGATCATAACATTAGAATGTGTGGTAACCGCTTGAGTGTTACTAGCAAATATAATGAAGATACTAATTTATTTAAGCACATTGAAAATTTCATGTATGTGTAAGGCCAGTTATTTCCTGTAAACTTTATAGAGGGTTTGGCTGCATGTGGTGTTTTTGTGGTTTCCTCCACCTTTCATTTATTTAGTAAATGGGTAAGTCAAACAGGATTTGTAATGATGACATTTTTTCATACGTACTGCTATTCTCAGGTTACATGACTGACATCAACATAGAATTGTAAATAAAGAATCAAGTTTCTTTCCCAGGATTGTGATAAAGAAGACACCAAGGCAGAATCAAAGTTTTAATTAGGAAATCTCTTAGGTCCACAATTCTGAACCTGGCAACCTTAAATGTTGTAATTATATTAGTAAGTTTATTAATGTAGTTTTAACTTACAGTTATACATGTTTCCAAAATGTGGCATATTGTATGTCCGTTGTGATATGTGTGATAATGTTTCAGTGTCATGTGGAATTTGATCTAGCTGTAGGGTTGACTGGCAAGTGCTGTTGGTCAAACTACTAGTACTGTGCCAAATGTTTAAATATTTTTCAGTGTTTGTTTAAGAAAGAAGCTCAAGTAATATGTAAGTATATGCTAATGACTTAGATCATTGGTTTCCATTCCCTTTAGATGATGTACAGATATTTTGAAGGTTTTTTGAGATGCTGTATTACTTGGAATTTTAACCAGTACTGGAAATTGATGTGTTCCAGTTATTAAGCATGTGCTTTATTAATGTGAAGGTGTAAGAGCTAGTTTCTTACCTTTATTAGGCTTACACAACATGATGTTTAAGAAGGTATGGTAGAGTATTTTGATGCAAGCTTATTTGTAAACATACTGAAGTGGGGAAGATTTAAAAAATGCATGTAGTATATGCAAATTTAATATCAGATGGAAATCCTATAGATGTGATGTACCAGTATATTAACCCATGATGTGAGGGAAAAGGATGGACACCAGTGGCTTTTATGTGTGCATGTTATAGTATTGTTTATGTCAGTGTATTGTTTACTGTTTCTTTGACTGGATCAGCAAGATATCTGGCAAATGCAGTTGATCCATTCTGCATTTACCCTGTGGTTGTGCTTAGATAGCTATTTATGAAGTGTCTTCTGGGAAGCACGAAGGAGGAAGATATGTGACTTAAGGTACCGTGAAACTTCTAGAGGGGCTGAAGAAAGTCATAAAACTTTGGTTAAGCTAGCTGACCTCAGGGTAGTGTACAAGAAAATTATGATAGGTGTGTTTCATTCTTTAAAGCCAAAGTATCGTATGCTGAAATTGCATCAAGTAGGATTTGGTAGAATTATTGCAAGGGGTGTGGGATGAATTAGTGGTGGTCTGTTTTAAGATAATGTTTTGGCATTTACTGGAGGGACTGAGGATAATCTCAAGAATCATGGCTTATATCTGAACAGGATACATTCTGAAAGCAAGTTAGATGTGCTGCAAGGAAGATGTCCACTGCAGGAACATCTTTATACACTGTTCCTTTAATTACCATGAACTGTTAAAAACTATGAACAACAATACAGGATGGATATAAGATTTATTGTAGTAGACATAGGCTATAGGCCATAAGCAAAATTCAGTTTTTATTGCTGTATTATACATGAGAGCAGGAACATATATTTTATGGAAATCTATGAAGACTGAACTATGGAGCACCATATCTGCATAAAAATATTTACTTATCAACACCCTTCCTAAAGTATGAAATGAAATGTGTAATTCATGTAGAGTGGACAGAGGTAGAATGCAGGGAAAGAATACTCATGCATATGGAGTATTTTACAAACATTTATTTATTAATTCAACATCAAAGGTCTTTGGTGATGGTGTATGACTCACTGACACAATCATTTTTATAATTTTGTCCATCCTAAAAAAGACATTTTGGAAAAAGCAGCTTTGGTTCTTTACCTGAAAACAGAAGTAGAACTGGCTTCTGGAACTTCATGTTATTTAAAACATTTGGACAATGGACATAGTCCAAAAAAGATATGGCATCAGTGATTAATTAATTAATAATGGTTGGCATCTAAGGTAAAGTCACCAGATTACTGCTGTAATTTGGCTGGAGATGGGGAGGTATAGTGATACGTATGCTTCAGAAAGAGTATGGTTCAACATGTTATGTCAAGTTTCAGTTTACTGAACATATGAAGGACCAGTCTCATACAGAGGACTTGTACATTAGCTCTAGAACTGTGCTGATGGCATTAACCAAAGGCAGGTGTCTGGAATGCAGCATGTTGATTCAAAATGTATATTGAAAGATTTTAAATTGGTCTGAATGAAAGTACAAAATATAGTGTTATTTGTTGTGTTCTCCGCTTAAATGATGCTAACATTATGCTGCTTTTGTGGTTGTTGATTATTGTAGTTATTGTGGTGTCAACAAAATAATTCTTACGCATTTATAAGCAGTGATAATTGGGTATTTGTAGTCAAATCTAAGTTCCTATTGCAGTGTTTTGACCAAAACAAAGGAAAATTCCAGTCACATTTTAAATCTAAACTTTGGTGATGAGTACCATTGAAAACAGAAGGTACTGTGCAATAGTTGCATGTCATGAATTACAGTAACTTGTTGATCACACCAGTAAAAATGAAATGAAGGAAATTAACACAAGCATGTAATGTGACTTGCAGCTGTGTGTGTGTGTGTCTGTGTGTGTAAAATGGCTGACACTCTGTCCAGTTGCCTTTAAAAGACAAAATGAGGTTATCTTGGGGAAGGTTAACTGTTGAAGCAAGGCAGAAAGAAAGAAAACAGTTTATGACATGAACTTCTAGGATTGCAAGCATGATGTGTGCTTCTATCACTCTTCTATTGCCTTAAAGCATCAATTGCTTGAATCGCAGAGCACCTGTCATGTTTAGATTATCCCCTCACAGTGGCTGGTTGTCAGATAACCCTGAGCGACAGTATGTGGATCTGAATGGCTACCTTGCTCCAAGGGAGCACACCTCAGACTTGAGGAGGTGTTAATCCTGGAATATGCAGAATGTGACCCACATGTTTTGCTGTCTCGTGAAGAGTAGTTGCAATTTAAGGTTCTTAATGTTCTGGGATGTTGCACAGCCTCAGTGGGTAGTTTGTTAGCAATGTGCTACCCAAAACATCCATAACAGACTACCCACTGATGCTGCATAACATTCCAGAAGATAGGAGACCTCGACTATGTCATGGTGAAAGTAAAAAATCTTGCGTGTTTGTAGTATATTGACGTCTGAACACATGATAGTTAAATCAGTAAAACACAATTTAAATAAAAAGTTAAGATCTAGCTGCTGCTGTGTCATTGTTTCTGAGTTAATAGGGTCAAGAGATATGATGGATTGATGAGAGGTGTCTGTGTAAGTTTCTGAGCTCTGTTAAACATGGTCTAGCACGCAACTCTTTAACATATTTCAGTCTTATTGTGGCTTGAGATTGGTCCTTTGTTTGTGTCTTTGATTGTATGTATGATAAATAGATGCATCAGAATGTAGTTATTGGTGGTGCTCACTTTGATAAATTGCTGGAATCGTATTTTTTTTAACATATTGGGCATACATACATATATGTATGTATGTATGCATGTATTATATTTTAAAGGCAGTTGGTTTCATATTTTGCTTCTCTTTGCTTCCATCTGCAGTGTTATTTAAGTAGTTATAACAGAGCTTCAAAAATTGAATTTGGAAGGTTCCAGTGATGCGATGGGAGATTGCTTTCAGCAGTGTGAAATTATATCAGTTATTTGATGTTGAGATATATATATCTTCATTTCTGGGCACCAGTATACTGATTGTAATCTGTAAATTGTTTAATGATGTTAATACTTCTCATGAAATTAGTCAGTAAAGGAATGTTTTATGTTAAAGTTTCATGTTAGTTTTCTGTCTGATGTCTGGTTTTTTTCCTATGTTATGTGTTTCATGGGTAAAGAAAAATGTGTTTCTATAGCCATCAAGAATTACTTGGGAATGTGCCTAAGAAAATTGGTTCTTTGTTTATACAGTGATTTTGTAAACATTATAGCTGTGAAGCAGCCTCTTTTGCACTGTGGGTCTTGAATCTTATGAGATCCATATTACTTTCACTCCTGAAACTGTAATTCACCTTTGTGATAAGCATTTATTCAGTTGCATTATTTACTTTGTTGAAATGCCAATGTGTATGATACACATTGGACAATAAAGAAAAGAATAAAGCCATTGATTGGTCACTGAAGAGAAATTGGATGAAATCAGAACAAGGTTTAAACACACTCCCTGTAAGTTTTTGAGACACCTTTTGTGGGACACAGGTATTTCAGAAGTGTCAGTACCAACTGTCATAAAACCTGCCACTGATGCTGCTAAGACAACTGTAGTGCATGAATTGTAACTACATGATCCTGATAACAGATTGAATTCTTTAATTGGCTGCTTCAGCCTCCAATATGAGGCTAAGATCAAGAATCCCCTCCTACCCCACCAAAGTGCAGGATTTAGTTGGGGATTTACAGAACAACAGATACTGACTCTCACCACAACCTGTTGCTGTGGTGTGAGGCTTTTCGGCATGATTGTGATTAATTCTGAAAGGTTCTTGTGGCAGATTCTCCACTTGTGTGTGTGTGTGTGTGTGTGTGGTTGAGAGGGTGATGAATGATGAATACTGCTATGCATTCTTCCAACAAGATTTTCCTCTTGCTCTTCAGCAAGAGCATCAATGGACACTCTGGGGTAACAGTCTGGGAACAAAATTATTTCTACTGATTTGTGGCCAGCTTGTTCCTTGAACTTCAGGCTTGTTACCTGCACTATGGGGAAGCATAAAACCTTCACATACTGGAATTAAAGGAAAATATATGAAAGGAAGTGTTGTCTGTTTACCAACACAAACTTTTTAAATGCTTGGAAGTAAGTTTTCTGTGGAGGTGTTAGGAGTGCGTATGGAAGAATGGAGAGATGTGATCTGTGTATGCATTATTTGTAAAATGTAGGTTGTAGGTTTATCACTTCATTAGTAGTTTGAATTTCAGTGGGCCTGAGAGCCGCTGACGTGTACCTGGTTAAATAATTTGTAGCCGCACTCAAAAGAGAGCTCCATGCACTTCTGCCGAAGAGTTTCAGTGTTTCGTGGTCATGCATACAAAAGAAAACATTGTAATTCTTGAAAAGTTAAATTATTTGCAGATGCGCCTAGAAAATAACTCATAATCTGCCTGAAGAAATTCACCAACTTGCTGTAATTCTGCCTGAGAGGTTCAGTGATGTGCAGCTTTGCTCGCAAAAAAATTTGCCCAAGAGGTTTAGTCTGTTCGTGGCTGAACCCACAAAGTATATTGCTATACTTCTGCAAATCCATTATATATGTGTTTCCCATATTGATTTGCAGTTGTTTGAGGGACGTCCACCTCTGTCTTAATGCTCCCACTTCAGTATTTTATGCCTTCAGATTGTATTTGTCTGATCAAGCCACTTAACTTTGTTTCCTTATTATATTGTAACTTTCTACATTGGTGTGGATTAATCTTGTTAAGTTGTTGAGTCTTTGTTTTGTGCCTTAAAACTGTTTAGTTTTGTGGTATGTCTGTGTTCCATGGAAGCATTTTAAGTAAGTAGTGAAGAACACTCTCACTGTGTTGTTAGTATTTTGATAGGCAATATTGTTGTTAGACAGCATTTAAAAATTTGGTGTATATCTCCAAGAAAGCATCTCATCGCTTACAAATGTCAGCCTCATTAATTATATTTAGGGAAAGTGTTGCTGTTTATTCTGAGAATCAAATGAAACCTGTAACAGGAGATAGTGGTTGTCATACTGATTTACTGCAGGTGATACATACGGGAACCAGTTCCCAATAAATTGCTATTTTTATTCAGAGTTCTCATCTCTTTAAAAAAATACTCGACTCTTTCAGTTTTTATGTGTTTATTTTTGTTGCTTTCCCTCATGCTTATTCTGTGAAGTCTGTACAAAAATCTTACCTATACTGTATGCATTTGTTAGTGCTTATTGAATGTGAACCATTTTATTGTCAAGTACTAAACACATGGAAGTTGTGCTTAGTGTACAGTTTTGTCTCAGTGTAATGGCATTGAAGAGATGAAGCTTGTAGCAATAAAGTATTTGTGATTTTGGTGAATTTATTTTGTGTGGATTATCAAGGTACTGTATGCCTATATGTAATGTATGTTGTGTGTCTTCATCGCTGCTGAATAAACCGTGAGTCTTGAAAATAAAGTAGCTTCATTTTGCATTGTCTTAGATAGTAATTTGCACTGCCATGTAAGAAATATATTTTTTTGACACACATTCCATTCAGTGATGAACCTATGAGTATGTCCCTATTTCCTCATATTGAGTGTTAGGAAATTCACCCTTCTGTACTAGCTGCAAGTGTTTCTACATTATCTGAGGTTTTGTCTATAGCATGTAGTAATACTAGATTTTTCACGGTTAATTCTCATCAGGGGTTTAATATGTTTTTGACTGTGCAACACATTTTTATGAAAATATGAAGTCATCACCCTTGTGACAGGTGTGATTATGCCTTGCTTTTGTGTTTAGCTAATATAAAAATATGGATGGTTGGCTCACTTTCCTTTATTTTACTTTACATTTTAGTCAGACAGGAAGTACAGCATATCATAATATTTATTTTAACTTTGTAAACCGTACAGAAAAAGTGGTTCAGGTGATGTGCCTAAAATAATTTGTTATTAGGAGGAGTGATTTGAGAGCTGTAACTTCAAAGCCTTGTAAATTATGTGTTTTATTGTACAACATTCATAAACCATGAAAGGCAGCCAAAAAAGTGAGAGGTAGTTACACTAGACAAAGAAAATCCCATATGTACATTTGTTGACACAAGAAAACAATATATATATTTCATCCACAGTGTGATCAATGTACAGTATGATATATTAAAATAACACTTTGAATTTATAATCATTGCCAAGTATTCTAATTACTTTCTACAACTATTATTCAAAAAATGAAATTCTTGATTTAAGAGTGGGTGATTGATATCTATGTCAGATTCCTACACAGACTAATAGCAGATGTTCCATATTTATGTAGTTGTTTCTTTCTTAATCATGTTATTACATTGTTGCTTCAGTTTTTACATGTTGTTTGTAATATGTGAATAAAATGAATGCATCATAGGAAGGCCATGTTTATCACCATGCCCATTCCATCTATGAAAGTATTGGGTGGTTTGCAGTAATATTTGTTACTAGAGTTACAGCAGAAGTTGGATTTAAATAAAATATGTTGGAGGTAAAGAAAAATTAGGTTTAAATAAAATCTGGTGTTGGGGCTGCATTGTAAGTTGCATTTTGGTAAACTTTTCTATTGTAGTTATAATAAAATGTGTATTTCAGTAACGTAATCAGAGTTGCAAGGATTCAGTGCATTTTATATTGGGGTTGCAGTAGAAGTTGGATTTCAATACAATTTAATTTATGAGCTACAATAGAAGTTGGGCACATTTAATTCTGATCTGTTATTTGTCTGCTGCTTTACCCAGAGCTCTGCTTGAACTTACAGTTCTCATAAATTAGGTTTAAATAAAATCTGGTGTTGGGGCTGCAATGTAAGTTGCATTTTGATAAGTGTTTCTATTGTAGTTGTAAAAGTTGTATTTCAGTAACATTGTATATCAGAGTTGCAAGGATTCAATACATTTTATATTGGGGTTGCAATAGAAGTTGGATTTCAATACAGTTTAATTTATGAGCTACAATAGAATTTGGGTACATTTAATTCTGATCTGTTATTTGTCTGCTTCTTTACTCAAAGCTCTGCTTGAACTTACAGTTCTCATAAAGTGGTGCTTTATAAACAGTGTGTAATGTAAAACAACACTGTCATAAATGTCTAATTTTTTTACCTTAAATGATTGAGGATGATATACTGAAATAAGCTTGACTTGTGTTTTGTTTATCGTCCATCATTTGGGGTCATTTTTGCTACAGAATTTTGAGAACCTGTTATGCTCTTGCCTTCAGGAGTGAAAAGGGGAGAGAAAGATCCTCTTCTTATGGGTTTCTTTGTTGATTGTTTGTTTGTTCATTTGTTTCTTTACCAAATTAGAAGTCTTGGCCCATCTTCCACAAAGATAGTTGTCTGATTATTTTGGTTTGTTTTAATGCTTTTACGGTTTAAGTAATTTATTGTTATCAAAGTGTGATCATGTTGTTTTTATAGAGCAGGACCAGGTGTGAAGAAGGGTAAAGGACAAGTTTTTTACCGCCTTGGATCACAGTTTCCTGTAATTGCAGTTGTGGGTTTGGGGAAAAATGGTTGCAGCTACAATGAACAAGAGGATATTGATGAGGGACAGGAAAATGTTAGAATTGCAGCATCAGGTATGTCATCACTCAATGTGGCAAGTTCTTGTATTGTTATGCTTAGCAGTTTACATGTTTTCTTTCAGATCCTGCAACGTGACTCAGGTAAGTTGAAACAGTTTGTAGGTTGCATTGTTCATTCCAGTGTGCAGAAGAAATTGTTAATTATTCATTGTTTTTAAGAGTATTTTATTTAAATTTGGGGCATGGGTATAAGGCATTGTTGAAGGTAAGATGGAGGGAAGGATAGAAGTGATGGGAAGATGGGGAAGAAGACGTAAGAAACCACTGGATGATGTTAAGGAAAAGAGGGGATGCTGGATATTGACAGAGGAAGCATTAGATTGCAATCTGTGAAGAACCCGCTTTGGAAGAGGTTTTGGACCTGTCGCAAGACAGACTACAAAATGAATGACTGAATGAATGAATAGGTGGAAGGGTGGGTGGTTAGTTGGTTGTGTGATGGTTATATATAAGTTACGCTGGTGGTCAGGATAGTATAGTCGGTATAGAGACTAGGCTGTGGGCTGGATGGTTGAGGAATTTTGGTTTGATTTGTGGCAGGGCAAAAAGATTCTTTTCTCCTTTTAGAATGCTCAGATTGGCTCTGGGGCTCAGTAGCCTCTTCCTCTTCTTCCTCATTGTTGGGTTCTTGGGATTCCTTTCCTGGGAATAAAATGACCAGCATGTGGAGGTGACCAATTATGTCCATCTAGTACCAAGTGTGAAAATAAATGGAGCTGTACCTCCACTCCCTCTATTTACCTTGATAGCATGTACATCGATAACTTTACCATTACCTTTTATATCAATGGCATGTTCAAGAAGCCTGAAACATGATCAGCAGTGAAGAATATAAATATTGTCTGTTGCCTGCAGGTCATGTGGGATTGTATAAAACTTTTGCAGTGTTAAGAACTTAGAGAATTCACAACAGTTATAAATTACGCAAGAATGTTCACTGCATGATTGTAATTTTATGTGGTAATACAACAACAGTAACAACAATAATAAAATGCTTCAGAGTAGAATACTGATGTGCAGTGTCAAGTCACTTGTAATTGAACCTTAAAATCATACATTGGTGTTCATTGTCAGGATAGGAGTTGCAGTTTAATTTTACATACATATACATATATATATATATATAGTCAATCTCTGATATAGTGCCATGCGTTCAATTTGTTGTATGGAAGGTGGCAGTAAATCGAGATACAGCATAATGGGAATTTCTGTTCACAGGCTTTTAGGGGTCGTAAGTGAGGGTGGCCCTGTATCAGGGGAATGCTATGTCAGGGGTTGACTCTGTTTGTATTACTCCACAGAGGGATGCAAAATGTTGCGGGAAGTGGGTGTTACGAAAATTCTGTTGGAGGGGATGGGTCACCCTGAAGCAGCTGCAGAAGGGGCCACTCTGGGGATCTGGCTGTTCCAGGAGTTCAAGGACAAAGACAAACAGAAGAAGGTTCTGCAGGTGGAATTATATGGAGAGGAAAATGAAGAAGAAAAGTATGCTGATTTCATTCACTTTAGTATAGCATTGTGTTTTGGATGAACACTTTTAAACAATGTGGCAAAGTGCTTTGAAACTCAAGCATATGAGAGTTGTTTGTGAGTGCTGCTGTTGTTGCTACTATCTTTCCTCCTCCTCCATCCTCCCCCTCCAGAAGACCACAATGTGACCGATTTGAAATTTGTTTGAAGTTGGTTAGAAGGTATTGCATAGCAGGAATTCGTTATTGATTATTAATTGTTATTTACTCTCAGATATTCCTTTTGCTTGCGACTTATGTAGGACATATCAGTGAGAAACTGAAGACTTTCCTTCTGTGCTTATTAGAACTTATAATATTTGCTGATGTTACTAGTGGCACAATATGTAATAAACATTTCAATGGTATCTGTTTAGTGTCAATTATAGTTCTGTTTCATTTGGCTAAATGGTTTATTGCCAATAAATTGGCTATGAATCAAGGCAAAATGATAATAGTTTGTAAAAAATAATTTTCCAAATATGCATTAAGTGTTGCTAAGAGTAAAAATATTTGGAAGAGTATAAATCTGTGATGAGTGGGTCCCTGTCACCACGGCATGGTGCGTCCTCAGGTTGCAGATGGAGGAACGGCCTCCAATATGGAGGGTAGCCGCAGATATATTGAATAAGTAGTCGCACACAGCTGACAAGTGGTTGTTCTCCAGCTTGGGAATTGGGCGAGGTGCTAACAACTCTTCACCCTAAAAATATATCTTGTTACAAAACAGTCATACATTAAGCCTCAGACCTGGACCGATACTTTGGTATGACCTCAGCAATGAAAAAGGGACTTGAGATTTGGTACGTGGAATGTTAGGAGCCTGTAAAGGGCAGGTTCACTTACAGCAGCAGCCAGGGAATTAGCAAGATATAAATTAGATTTAGTGGGTGTGCAAGAGGTTAGGTGAGACACATGGGGCAAGGTAAGAGCGGGGGATTATAATTTTTTCTATGGAAAAGGAAACGAAAATCATCAATTGGGAACAGGATTTTTTCTACACCCCAGAATAGTATCAGCAGTTAAGTGAGTAGAGTTTGTTAGCGATAGGGTGTCATATGTAGTTCTGAGAGGTCACTGGTGTAATATCATTTTTTCAGAATGTGCCTGTGCCAAGTGAGGAGAAAAGTGATGATTCAAAAGACAGTTTTTATGAGGAATTAGAGCAGGTTTTTGATCATATTCCTATGTGTCATATGAAAATCTATTTGGATATTTTAATGCAAAGGTGGGGAGAGAGGATATTTTCAATCCAACAGTTGGGTAAGAGAGTCCACATCAGTATAGTAATGATGATGGTGTTAAAATAGCTAACTTTGCCACATCAAAAAATCTAGTTTTTAAATGATGTTAGGCAGACAGAAATACACACAGCTGAACCACTTGTGCCTTTGAGGTTTTGAGCTGGCTATTGAGAAGCTAGATAGTCACCAGGTACTGGTCAAATGCCAGTAGAATTGATTACGGCAGGGGCTAGAAGAATTCACTATGAGATCTATAACTTATTATTTCTATTTGGAAAAAGGAGGAATTGCCTGAGGAGTTTAAGGAGTCAATTATAGTACCTATCTATATGGAGGGTGATAGGTTGTAGTAGTTGCAGGGGCATATCACTTGTGCCAACTACATATGAAATTTTATCCAACGTGGTGCTCCATACGCAGGGGAAATTAGTGGGAATCATTAATGTGGTTTTTGATGCAATAAGTCACCTATTGATCATATATTCTGCATTCATCAAATACTTCAGAAAAAATGGGAATACAATGAAGCAGTGCATCAGCTCTTTACAGACTTCAAGAAATCCTATGATTCAGTTAGGAAGGAGGTCTTGCATAATGTTCTCATTGAGTTTGGTATCCCCATGAAACTGGTAAGGCTAATAAAAATGTATCTGACTGAAATATATAGCAGAGTAGGCAGAATTTGTCTGACATGTTTCCTATTAGGAATGGTTTGAAACAAGAAGGTGCTTTATTGCCACTGCTTTTCAACTTTGCTTTAGAGTACACCATTAGGAGGGTTCAGGTAAATCAGGATGGCTTGAAATTAAATGGTACACATCAGCTTCTGGTTTATGCTGATGATGATATTATATTGGGATGAAGCGTACGTACTATAAAGGAAAACACAGAAGCTTTGGTAGTGGCTAATAAGGAGATTGGACTAGACGTAAATGCTGGTAACACTAAGTACATGGTCATGTATTGAGATCAGAATGCAGGACGAATTCACGTCATGAAGACTGATAATAGTTTCTTTGAAAGGGTAGAAGAGCTCAAATATTTGGGAACAACCTTAAAAAATCAAAGTTTTATTTAGGAAGAATTTAAGAGCAGATTGAAGTCAGCGAATGTTTGCTATCATTTGTTGCAGAATCTTTTGTGTTCCAGTTTGCTATCCAAATATTTAAAGATAAAGATATACAGAACTATAATTTAGCCTCTTGTTTTGTATGGGTGTGAAATTTGGTCGCTGACATTGAGCGAGGAACGTAGGCTGAGTGTGTTTGAGAATAGAGTGTTGAGGAGAATATTTGGTCCTAAGAGGGATGAGGTAACAGGGGAGTGGAGAAAACCACATCATGAGAAGCTTAATGATCTGTACCCCTCACCCAATACTGTTTGGGTGATAAAATCAAGAAGAATGAGATGGGTGGGGCATGTAGTGTGTTTGGGGGAGAGGAGAGGCATATATATATATATATATATATATATGATTTTGGTGGGGAAACCTGAGGGAAAGAGACCACTTGGAAGACCCAGGCATAGATGGGAGGATAATATTAAGATGGATCTTAAAGAAGTAGGATGTGGGGATATGGACTAGATCGATCTGATTCAGGGTAGGGATGGGTGGCAGGCATTTGTAAATGCAGTGATGAACCCTTGGGTGCCAAAAATGCAGGGAATTCCTTGACTAACTGAGAACCAGTTGGCTTCTCAAGAAGGACTCTGCTCTTTGGAGTAAGTAAGTAAGTAATTAAGTAAGTAAGTAATAGTAATAGCACAAAATTCATTGGTTCACGAACTCGTAATCACCTGGAACTAGAGAATTTTATTGATCAAACTATTCTGAAGCTATATGGAGCATTCATTGTCATTAGGTAAGTTTATGTGTTTTACAATAGCAACATTGAAACTTTCAAAACAGTTTGTTTCTTCTATTTTGACTCTGTAATGAAATAAATTTTTTTGGTGGTAGGTGGAGGTAATTTGTCTTCCAGAAAAGAGATGCATATGCTCCAGGAGAAAATTATTAGCATTATGGTTGGTTCAAAAACCTAGAAATTTGGGTAGAGATTCTTTATTTTACCTTTTCCATGTGAATACATATTGTCATTAATGAGCTGTTTTTATAATTAACCAAGAAATGTTTCAAATATATGCAGCAGTATATACCATTAATACAAGGAATACATACCCACATCACAGTCAAATTGCCAGATTTTCATGTTTTAAGAAAAGCATATACCAGGCTGGTGTCAGAGCATTCAACAGTTTACCATACAGTCCCACAAGAGATCAATGAAAAGGCTCAGTTTAAGTACATACTTGTTTATTCTGTTGAGGAATGTTTGAAGTGACTTATAATCTTATTAGCAGCTATATGTAATGGATTTTCTGGAGCATTTGAATATTTTATGTGAATTACATACAATGTTTTTGAATTGCGTATATTTTATATTTTTATGATCCTGTTCACTTGGACTGAATCATGTATCCATGGATGCATAATGTACATATGTGTGTACTTAATCTTATGTCAGGTGAGAAACCATTATAAGTTTGTTTCTGAATGGTTACTTTACCACTTTCTAAGTTATTTTTTTCTTTCCAATTTTCCTGTTTAGGGCTGCATGGGAGAAAGGCGTGTTAAAGGCTCAAGCTCAAAATGTGGCTCGAAACCTAGCAGACACTCCAGCTAATCTTATGACTCCTACAATCTTTGCTCAGGTTAGTTTTATGCCAACTTATTCTTACATTGGTGTGTCCTTCAACATCATTCTTCAGTTTCTGCAAGTGTGTTATGTGTATACATGCCATACTTCCTCTCTTATATAATGTCCTCCTTCCCATGATGCCCCCCACCCACATTTTCAGTCAGGAAAGGTACAGTTTTTTTTTACAGCATATTGGCCTTCTCCGGTTGTAATTCCTTGCCCAGTTTTTGTTTCTGAGGAAACAGCAGCACATTTCATCATGTTAAAAAAAAAAAAAAAAAAAAAAAAAAAAAAAAAAAAGGACCTCCAATAAATACAAGAAAACCCACCAAAGCCCCCACCCCCACCAAAAACAACACTTA